>Ga0247734_1001814_pt1 | contig 15354 bp, 16 predicted proteins | sample UWRJL103311B2_FD_180933 | JGI IMG/M metagenome (GOLD analysis project Ga0247734, IMG submission 180933) | Plant litter microbial communities from Arlington Agricultural Research Station in Wisconsin, United States - UWRJ-L103-311B-2 | ecosystem: Environmental > Terrestrial > Plant litter >... | reverse complement strand
TGCGCGAGATCCTGAAGAACCTGGTCTGAGACCTGGCCGGGTCCGCCCGGCACGACGAGACCCCATCACGATCGTGGTGGGGTCTCGTCGTCTGTCGGGACGGAACCCACGCGTCAGCGGGACGGAACCCACGCGTCAGCGGGGCGGAACCCGCGCGTCAGGGGGGCGGAACCCGCGCGTGAGCGGGACGGAACCCGCGCGTCAGCTGGCGTACTTGAGGCGGGTGGCGGCGCGCTGCGCGATCGCCCGGAACTCCGTCTGCGTGATGTCGTAGTCGCCGGCCGGCGTGAAGGTCACCTGCGCGACGTCGGCCCCGCGGCGGACGATCGCGGTGCGGTAGAACACCTTCTTGCCGTCGGCCACCTCGAAGCCGACCCGCCACACGCTGCCCGACGCCTCCGGGACCGTGACGTCGCGCTTCTGGTCGACGGCCGCGGACAGGACCTCGTCGCTGCAGCCGTCGATGCGGTCGGTGACCTTCTGGACGAAGGCCTTGGCCTTCTTGGTCGAGGAGAACCGGGCGACGGTCTCGGCCACGCCGAACTCCGGCGGCAGCTCGGTGGCCTGGTACAGGACGTAGACCCGCGACTCGGCCTTGGCGACCGAGTCGCTCGTGTACGTCGCCTGGTCGCACTGCGTGGCCGCGGGATTGGTCTGCGCCGAGAACGGGGCACCCGCCCACACCTGGTTGATCGCTGCCACCGGCGGCAGGTCGACGACGCCCAGGAAGGACGGCGCCTCCGTGGTGGGCGGCGGATCGGACGGCATGACCTCGATGGCGTCGGAGCACTGGCCGCCGCTGTCCTTGCAGACCTTGGCGACGGACGCGTTGAGGGTCCGGGCGAACGCCTCGATGCTGGGACCCTCCGCGCCGTCGACCTCGTGGACCAGCGTGCTGGTGATCGTGCCGGAGTGGCTGAAGCCGACCGTGAACGTGCGCTCGGGCTCGCGGTTGGACCGCAGCGACAGGATCTGGAAGTCGCCGAACGGACGCTTGACGGTGTACGCCGCGACCAGCTGGGTGCGCGGGTGCTCGCAGTCGGAGTACCACTGCACCAGACGCTGGTAGGCCCGCGTCGCGATCCGGTCGCTGCGCGACACCTCGATGGCCTGAGCGACGCGGGCGTTGCCCGGGCCGTCGCCGGTGAACGTGCGGACGAAGACCTTCAGCGGGTCCTTGTCGGCGTAGCGCTTGGTGGGACAGGTCGCGTAGGGCGTCGTGTTGTCGACGTTGGTGTCGGTGCCCTCGACGGCCCACGTCTTGGCCGGGTCGAGCGTCGACACCTGGTCGGCGGCGAGGAGGTTGCCGGCGTCGATCTTCTGCGCGTCGAGCACGACGTCGGGCTTCTCGGCCCCGATCTTCTGCCGGCTGGGCAGGTCGGCGCTGGTGGCGAGGGCGTCGCCGTCGGTCGCGACGAAGCCGCCGCCGAAGATCAGGACCAGCGCGGCGGCGACGAGCAGGATCGTGTTGCGCTGACGTCCGCGCCGGGCGGCGGTGCGCACGTCGGCGGCCGGCGGCATGTCCAGCGCGTCGGTCGCGGAGGCCAGGGCGTGCATGCGTCGCTCGATCGCGTCGATGCCCTCGCCGAGCGCCGCCTCGAGCTGCGCGAGCGCCGTCGTGACGTTCTCGATGCCCTCCTCGGCGGGCTGGCCGACCTCGCGCGACGCCTCCTCGAGATCGGTGTTGCCGAGCGTCATCAGCACGATCAGGCGCCGGTCGTCGACCGACAGGTCGTGCAGGGCGGTCAGCAGCTCGGTGTCGCTGTCCTCCTCGTGCCGGCGACGCAGCGGGTGGGTGCCGCGGCTGAGCGCCGTGAGCTTCCACGCCTCGTTGCGGACGTACGACAGCGGATGGCGGTCGCGGATCTTGGGCCAGTCGCGCCACGCCCGCCGATACGCGTCGACCGTGGCCTCGAAGGCCACCTGACGGTCGCCGCACACCGCGTACGTGACCTGCACGGCATCGGCGAAGGTCGAGGAGTAGAAGCTGTTGAACTCGTCGACGCGAGTCATGTCAGCCTCCTTCGACGTCCGGCGTGCCTGTGTGCAACGCGGCAACTTTACAGGGAGGATGAAGTGGTGCCCGAGCCCGCTGAATCGTCCTACCTGCGGCCGGCCTTCCTCACCGCCGTCGTGGCCGCCGTCCTGTCGTGGGCCGTGGCCGCCGTGCTCGTCGTGATCGCGCAGGGCACGTCCGATCTCGCTCCGGCATCCCTCGCCCGCGCGACGATCCGCACGTGGCTCGTCGCGCTCGGATCCGGCATCGACGCCGGACCGGTCTCGGTCGGGCTGGTGCCGCTCGGCGCCACGCTGCTGTGCATCGCGCTGGTCGCGCGGGCCGCGGTCTGGGTCGTGGCCGACCCCCTCGAGGAGCTCGCGGCGTTCGCAGCCGCCTCCGCCGGGGCCTACGGGACGATCGCGGCGATCGCGTCGGCCGCGACCAACGCCGGCGAGGTCCACACGTCGGTCGTGCGGGCGGCGTTCGCGGCCTTCGTCGTGGGCGGACTGGGTGCCGTCTGGGGATCGATCCAGCGGCACGGCGACGCCGATCGCTGGTGGTTCACGGCATCGGCCGACATCCGGGCGGCCGCGCGCGCCGCGGTGCCGGGCGCAGCGGTCGTCCTGGCCGCTGCGGGGGTCGTCGTCGCGGTGCTGCTCGTGGTCCACGTGGAGCGGGCCGGCGACCTCTGGGCGCTGCTCGACCCGGGGGTGGGCGGCGGCGTCGCCCTGGCCGCCGGATCCGTGCTGGCGGTGCCGACGCTCGTGCTGTGGACCGTGTCGGCGCTGATCGGCCCGGGGTTCGCGATCGGCTCCGGGACGTCGGTCGACCTGACCGGATCCCAGCTCGGCCAGGTGCCCGGCTTCCCCCTGCTCGCGGCCCTGCCGGCGCCGGGGGAGTTCCCCGGCTGGGTGTTCGTCCTCGGGCTGGTGCCGCTGCTGGGCGGGATGGTGAGCGGCTGGCGTCTCGATCCCGGTGAGCGCAGCGGGCTCCTGCCGCGCGTCGGCCTGGGTGCCGCCGCCGGTGCCGTCGCCGGATTCCTGCTCGGCGTGCTGGTCGGCCTGTCGAACGGCGCGATCGGGCCCGGGCGGCTGGCCGACGCCGGCCCGCCGACTTTCACGCCGCTGCTCGTCGCGGTGCCCGTCATGGCACTGGGCGGCGCACTCGGCGCGGTGCTGAGCCACTATCGTGGAGCCCGTGCCTCCCGCCTCTCGGACACCAGCGCGCCTGGTCGTCCTCGTCTCTGGAAGCGGCACCAATCTGCAGGCCCTGATCGACGCGTCGACGGCGCCTGAGTACGGCGTCGACATCGTCGCCGTCGGGGCCGACCGCGACGGCATCGAGGGGCTCGCCCGCGCCGAGCGGCACGACATCGAGACCTTCGTGCTGCGGACGTCGGAGTTCAGTGACCGTCCGGCCTGGGACATCGCCCTGGCCGACAAGGTCGCGTCGTACGAGCCCGACCTGGTCGTGCTGGCCGGCTTCATGAAGCTCACCGGGCCGGCGTTCCTCGCGCTGTTCGGAGGTCGCACGCTCAACACGCATCCCGCCCTCTCGCCGGCCTTCCCCGGCATGCACGGCCCCCGCGACGCCCTGGCGTACGGCGTCAAGGTGACCGGCGCGACGCTGTTCGTCGTCGACGAGGGGGTCGACACCGGGCCCATCGTGGCGCAGGTCGCGGTCCCCGTGCTCGACGGCGACGACGAGGGCTCCCTGCACGAGCGCATCAAGACCAGCGAGCGCGCGATGCTGGTCGAGTGGGTCGGCACCCTCGCGCGCCACGGCTTCCACCTCGACGACCGGGCCGTCGTGCTCGGTGACCACGTGACACGACAGACCTCTCTTGACTAAGGAACGTGCATGACTGACACCACGACCATCCGCCCGCTCAAGCGAGCCCTCGTCTCGGTCTACGACAAGACGGGTCTGGAGGACCTGGCTCGCGACCTGCACGCGGCCGGGATCTCGATCGTGTCGACCGGCTCGACCGCCAAGACCATCGAGGCGGCGGGTGTCCCCGTCACACCGGTCGAGGAGCTCACGGGATTCCCCGAGTGCCTCGACGGCCGGGTCAAGACGCTGCACCCGCGCGTCCACGCCGGCATCCTGGCCGACCTGCGGCTCGACGACCACGTCGCGCAGCTCGCCGACCTGGACATCGAGCCCTTCGACCTGGTCATCGTCAACCTCTACCCGTTCAGCCAGACCGTCGCATCGGGCGCGACGCCCGACGAGTGCGTCGAGCAGATCGACATCGGCGGCCCGTCGATGGTCCGTGCGGCGGCCAAGAACCACCCCAGCGTCGCGGTCGTGGTCTCGCCGTCGGCGTACGACGACGTCCGGGCCGCGCTCAGCGGCGGCGGCTTCACGTTCGAGCAGCGCAAGAAGCTCGCCGCCCAGGCCTTCGCCCACACCGCCGCCTACGACGTCGCGGTGGCGTCGTGGTTCGCCGCGGAGTACGTCGAGCAGACCGACGGCTGGCCCGACTTCGCCGGTGCGGCGTGGGACAAGTCGGCGGTGCTCCGCTACGGCGAGAACCCGCACCAGCAGGCCGCGCTCTACACCGACGGCACCGGTGGCCTCGCCGCCGCCGAGCAGCTGCACGGCAAGGAGATGTCCTACAACAACTACGTCGACACCGATGCCGCGTGGCGCGCCGCCCACGACTTCGACCGGCCGGCCGTCGCGATCATCAAGCACGCCAACCCGTGCGGCATCGCGGTCGGCGCCGACGTCGCCGAGGCGCACGCGCGGGCCCACGCCTGCGATCCCGTGTCGGCGTTCGGTGGCGTCATCGCGACCAACCGACCCGTCAGCGTCGCGATGGCGCAGCAGGTCGCCGAGGTGTTCACCGAGGTCATCGTGGCGCCCGACTACGAGCCCGGCGCCGTCGAGGTGCTGCAGGGCAAGAAGAACATCCGCATCCTCAGGAGCGCCGGCGCCGGTCAGGTGACGACGGAGATCCGCCAGATCAGCGGCGGCGTCCTGGTGCAGGCACGCGACCACGTCGACGCCGAGGGCGATGCGTCGTCGACCTGGACGCTCGCCGCGGGCGAGCCCGCCGACGCCGCGACGCTCGCCGACCTGGAGTTCGCGTGGACCGCCAGTCGGGCCGTGAAGTCCAACGCGATCCTCCTGGCCAAGGACGGCGCCTCGGTCGGCGTCGGCATGGGCCAGGTCAACCGGGTCGACTCGTGCCGGCTCGCCGTCGAGCGTGCGGGCACCGAGCGGGCGACGGGCGCCGTGGCGGCCTCCGACGCGTTCTTCCCGTTCGCCGACGGCCTGCAGGTGCTGCTCGACGCCGGTGTCACGGCCGTCGTGCAGCCGGGTGGGTCGGTGCGCGACGACGAGTCGATCGCCGCGGCCGCCGCGGCCGGCGTGACGATGTACTTCACCGGCACACGTCACTTCTTCCACTGATCCGATGGCCGGGCCGCTGCAGCACCCGCTGGCCGGCCTGATCGCGTCGGCGGCCGACGGGCGCTTCCCGCCGGTCGACGGCGGGTGGCACCGGGTCGCTCCGTGGCGGGACGGTCTGGAGGCCGTCGTCGCGTTCACGGGGCACGCCGTGCTGGCGGTGCGGTCGGACGTCCCCGACGAGCGTCTCGTCGAGCTCGGGGTCGATGGCCTGGGCGGTGCCCACGACCCGCGGCTCGTGGCAGCGCTGGCCGGAGACGGCGGCTGGATCGACAGCCTCGACGCCCTGCTGGTGACGCGCGCGACGGGTCGACCGGCGGGGACGGGCCTCGTGCCGCGTCCGGATCTCGCGGATCAGCCGCGGGCGCGGCTCGCGGCCGAGCTGCGCGACGACGTGCGGGTGCTGGGCCGGGCCGACGACACCGACCCGACGGTCGCGGTCGTCAGCAGGGGCGTCGCGGGTCTGACCGAGCTGAGCTTCGAGATCGAGCCGACCCGCCGCGGCGGTGCCGGGGCGGACCTGGTGCGCAGCGCCCTCGCTGCCGTCCCGGCCGGCGAGCTCGTCGTGGCGGCCGCGGCGCCCGGCAACGCCGCGAGCCTGCGTGCCCTGATGTCGGCCGGATTCGTCCCGGTGGGATCCGTGCAGCTGTTCCGCCGCGCCGACCCGGCGGACCGGACCTAGGAGATCGGGACGCCGAGGCCGTCGAGCACCCGCGCACCGGGCAGGTCGGCCAGCGCCGCCCCCGGCAGCACCAGCTTGGAGCGTCGCACGCCACTGCCCACGACGACCCACGGCTGCTCCGTGACGGCCCGGTCCACGAGGATCGGCCAGGCAGCCGGCAGACCCACCGGGGTGATGCCGCCGTGCTCCATGCCCGACTCGCCGACGGCCCAGTCCTGCGGGGCGAACGAGCACTTGCGGGCGTCGAGAGTGCGCCGGACGAGACCGTTGACGTCGGCGCGCGTGCTGGACAGGACGATGCAGGCGGCCGGGCGCTGCTCGTCGCCGCGGCGGCCGAGGACGACGACGCAGTTGGCGCCGGCGTCGGCCGAGATGCCGTAGGCGTCGTTGAGGGCCTGCGTGTCGGCCAGGTCCGGATCGATCGCCACGACGAACGCCTGGGCGGCGATCGCGGGGTTCGCCGCCAGCATCTCGGCCACCGGGGCGGCGACGAGATCGGCTCGGTACGGCTCGAGCGGCAGGCTGCCGAGGGACGGGGTCATGACGGAAGTCTAGGCAGGGCCCGGACCCGTCGACCGCTCCCGGCGGCGGGGCGACCGGACATGAAAGACTCGTCCCCGTGACTGCGCAGATCCTCGACGGCAAGGCGGCTGCTGCCGCGATCAAGGGCGAGCTCCGGGAGCGGGTGACCGCCCTGCGCGAGCGCGGGATCGTGCCGGGGCTCGGCACGATCCTGGTCGGCAACGACCCCGGCAGCCAGTGGTACGTCGCCGGCAAGCACCGCGACTGCGCCGAGGTCGGCATCGAGTCGATCCGCATCGACCTGCCCGAGACCGCGACCCAGGCCGAGGTCGAGGCGGCGATCGACCAGCTCAACGCCGATCCGACCTGCACGGGCTACATCCTGCAGCTGCCGCTGCCCAAGGGGCTGGACGAGAACGCCGCGATCGGCCGCATCGACCCGCTCAAGGACGCCGACGGCCTGCACCCCACCAACCTCGGGTGGCTCGTGCTCGGCAAGGAGGCACCCCTGCCGTGCACGCCCCGCGGCATCATCGAGCTGCTGCGCCGCCACGACGTGCCCATCGCGGGCCAGCACGTCGTCGTGGTCGGCCGCGGCATCACGGTCGGGCGTCCCATGGGGCTGCTGCTGACGCGCCGCAGCGAGAACGCGACCGTCACGCTGTGCCACACGGGCACGACCGACCTGGCCGCCGAGGTGCGGCGGGCCGACATCGTGATCGCGGCCGCCGGCGTGCCGGGCATCATCTCCGCCGACATGGTCAAGCCCGGCGCGGCGCTGCTGGACGTCGGCGTCAGCCGCGACGAGAACGGCATCGTCGGCGACGTCGACCCGGCCGCCCACGAGATCGCCGGCTGGATCTCGCCGAACCCCGGCGGTGTCGGCCCGATGACCCGCGCGCTGCTGCTGGCCAACGTCGTCGACACCGCGGAACGCCTGAACCCGTGAGAGCGCCACGCAGCCGGGGATCCCAGTTCTACCTGCTGCAGCTGCTCGCGGTCGCCGTCGGCCTGGTCCTGGTGGCGGTCGGTCAGTGGCGTGCCGGCGTCGTCGCGATCGGCCTGGCGTTCGTCGCCGGCGCGATGGCGCGCTCGGTCGTCCCGGTCGACCACACCGGGATGCTGCGGGTCCGCGGCAAGATCTTCGACGTCGTGTGGATGACGACGCTGGGCGTCGCCCTGATCGTCCTGCCGACCCTGATCCCGAACCAGCCGGGCTGACCGCCCCGACGGGTCAGATCAGGCCGAGCTCCGTCACGGCCTCGCGCTCCTCGACGAGCTCCTGGGCGGTGGCGTCCATGCGGCCGCGGCTGAAGTCGTCGATCTCGAGGCCCTGGACGATCTCCCACTCGCCGTCCTTCGTCGTGACGGGGAACGAGTAGATCAGCCCCTCGGGGATGCCGTAGGAGCCGTCGGAGCGGACGGCCATCGAGGCCCAGTCGTCGTCGGGCGTGCCGGTCAGCCAGGTCCGGGCCGCGTCGATCGTCGCGGACGCCGCCGAGGCGGCGGACGATGCTCCGCGGGCCTCGATGATCGCCGCGCCGCGCTGGGCGACGGTGGGGATGAAGTGGTTCTCGATCCAGGCCTGGTCGCCGACGACGTCGGCCGCGGGACGACCGTCGATCTCCGCGTGGAAGATGTCGGGGTACTGCGTGGCCGAGTGGTTGCCCCAGATCGTCAGCCGCTTGATGTCGGCGACCTTCGAGCCGGTCTTGGCGGCGAGCTGCGAGATGGCCCGGTTGTGGTCGAGCCGCGTCAGCGCCGAGAACCGCTCCTGCGGGATGTCGGGGGCGTTGTTCATCGCGATGAGCGCATTGGTGTTGGCGGGGTTGCCCGTCACGCCGATGCGGACGTCGTCGGCGGCGTTGTCGTTGAGGGCCTTGCCCTGGCCCGTGAAGATCGCGCCGTTCGCCGACAGCAGGTCACCGCGCTCCATGCCCTTGGTGCGGGGCCGGGCCCCGACGAGCAGTGCCAGGTTGACGCCGTCGAAGATGTGCGCCGCGTCGTCGCCGATCTCGACCGAGTCGAGCGTCGGGAACGCGCAGTCGTCGAGCTCCATGACGACGCCCTCGAGCGACTTGAGGGCGGGCGTGATCTCCAGGAGCCGCAGCTGGATGGGGGTGTCCGGTCCGAGGAGCGCTCCGCTGGCGAGGCGGAAGAGGAGGCTGTAGCCGATCTGGCCTGCGGCGCCGGTGACGGCGACCTTGACGGGGGTTGTGCTCACGGGGTGCTCCTTGGACGGTGCGGGACATCTGGGCGTTACCTTTCGAAACTAGCGCAGCCGGCTCAGGAATTCTTCCCTGCAGCGTCCGGAACGCCGGACCGGACAGGATCCACGCGTCGGCGCGGCGTCCGCGGACCGACGTGCCACACCCGGTCGCCCAGCGCGACGACCCACGGCCTGTGCCGGGGGCGACGGTCCCGTCCGATCGTCCGGACGCGCCGGTACACGCGCTCGACCGAGCGGATCGACGCGAGCGGCTCGGGCAGCGGGCCGTCGTCGGCCACCAGGAAGTCGACGACGTCGTCGTGCGCGCAGCCGTGACGCGGATGGGCGCCCGCCCAGGTGTCGAACCGGTCCGCGACGTCGGGGACGCCGCGGAGCTGCGGCGCGGCGGCGAAGGCCTCGCTCCTCCGCTTGGTGCGCAGCACGCGGGTCGTCAGCGCGGCCGAGCGCTGGTCGAACCCGGCGGGGACGTCACCTCGCAGGAGCGCCAGCAGGACGTCCTGCTGCCGCTGCGCGAGCTCCTCGCGGCTCATGCGGGGACCCGGTCGACCGCGCGGCGCACCCGGTCCAGCTCGGTCCGCACGATCGCGGCGTCGACGTCGGTGTCCCGCTCCAGGAGGACGGGCGGCCCGTGCGGGCCGAGGACCTCGACGACGTGGCCGAGCAGGGCCAGCACCTCCTCGGTCAGGTCGTGCGCGTGCGTGTCCCAGTAGACGCCGGACGGGTCGGTGAAGCCGCCGGCGACGTGGACGTAGGCCACGCGGTCGAGGGGCATCCGGTCGAGCTGGGCGCGCGCGTCGCCGCCGAGCGCCGAGCACGTGGCGTGCAGGTTCGCGACGTCCAGCAGGAAGAAGCAGCCCGTCGCCTCGGTGAGGGCGGTCAGGAACTCGGGCTCGTCGATCGAGGTCTCGGGCCAGGCCAGCGTCGCGGCGATGTTCTCGAGGGCCAGCGGGACGGGCAGGCGGGACTGCGCGGCGCGCACGTTGTCGACCAGGACCGCCAGGGCGTCGGGCGTCCTGGCCGCGGGGACGAGGTGGCCGGCCTCCAGGACGTCCGCGTGCAGCGCGTCCGTGCCGGGGTCCGGCCGGCCGGCTCGCACGAACGCGACGTGCTCGCTGACGAGCGGGGCGCCGGTCGCCCGCGCGACCGCGGCGAGATGGTCGAGCCGGGCCGCGTCCGGCGGCGCCCCACCGGCGAGGCCGAGCGTCACGCCGTGGGGGACCACCGTGAGCCCGCCGCGCAGTGCTGCGGCCAGCTGCTCCGGCAGACGGGACGGCACGACGTTCTCGGCCACGACCTCGGAGAACCTCATGCCGTTGCGGGTCTGGGTCAGCAGCTCCTCGGCGACGGCCGGCCGCCAGCCGGCCCCGACGCCCAGCCCGGCGACGGGGGAGCGGGTCACGAGCTTCCCCCGCCGCAGCCACCCCCGCCGCCGCACGACGACCCGCCGCCGCAGGAGGCGCCACCGTCGTGACCACCACCGCCGTCGTGACCACCGCCCGAGGAGTCGCCGCCGAACCAGTACCCGCCACCGGCGGCACCTCCGTACCCGCCGGCACGTCGGCGCCGCTTCCTGGCGTCGCCGGAGGTGTCACGCGTGCCGAGGCCGAACCACAGCAGCGCCGCCAGGACGGCTGCACCGATGATGACGATCGCGATGACCATGAGGACCTCCCGAGCCGGTGTTCCGGAGTGCGTCTCGTCGACGTGACGTGGGAAGGCGATCGTGACAGACGATCGCGACGGAGGGAAGGGGCGCGAAGGGGCTGATCCGGCCCGAGCCGATCCGCTGGAGTCAGGGGAAAACTGCACCGTCGAAGCGCGCAGGACGGGCCGCGAGCGGTCGGCGCCGGGTGAGTTATCTTGATGTCGAACCAATTTGTCCGGGCATCCAACGTAGGAGTTGCCGCTCTCATGGCCAAGATCATCTACACCCACACCGACGAGGCGCCCGCGCTGGCGACCTACTCGTTCCTCCCCGTCATCGAGGCGTACGCCTCGACGGCCGGCGTCGAGGTCGAGACGCGCGACATCTCGCTGTCGGGCCGCATCATCGCGCTGTTCGGTGACCGGCTGACGCCCGAGCAGCAGATCGGCGACGCCCTCGCGGAGCTCGGCGACCTCGCCAAGACGCCCGAGGCCAACATCATCAAGCTGCCCAACATCAGTGCCTCGGTGCCGCAGCTGAAGGCCGCCGTCGCCGAGCTGCAGGCGCAGGGCTACGACCTCCCCGACTACCCGGACGATCCGCAGTCCGACGAGGACAAGCAGGTCCGCGCCCGGTACGACAAGGTCAAGGGCAGTGCCGTCAACCCGGTCCTGCGTGAGGGCAACTCCGACCGTCGCGCGCCCGCGTCGGTCAAGAGCTACGCCCGCAAGCACCCGCACTCGATGGGCGCCTGGAGCCCCGACTCGAAGACGAACGTCGCCACGATGGGCGAGGACGACTTCCGCTCCAACGAGAAGTCGGTCGTCATCGACGCCGACACCACGATCACGATCCAGCACGTCGACGCCGACGGCGCCACCACGACGCTCAAGCCCGCATTCCCGGTGCTCGCCGGCGAGATCGTCGACGGCACGGTGCTGCGCGCCGCGGCCCTCGACGAGTTCCTGACGGCGCAGGTCGCCCGCGCCAAGGCAGAGGGCGTCCTGTTCTCCGTGCACCTCAAGGCGACCATGATGAAGGTGTCGGACCCCATCATCTTCGGCCACGTCGTGAAGGCGTTCTTCCCGGCGGTGTTCGAGCAGTACGGCGCCGACCTGGACGCCGCCGGCCTCAGTGCCAGCAACGGGCTCGGCGGCATCCTCGCCGGACTCGACCAGCTCCCCAACGGGGCCGAGATCAAGGCCGCCTTCGACCAGGGCCTGGCCGACGGCCCGGCCCTGGCCATGGTCGACTCCGACAAGGGCATCACCAACCTGCACGTGCCCAGCGACGTCATCGTCGACGCCTCGATGCCGGCCATGATCCGCACGTCGGGCCACATGTGGGGCCCCGACGGCGCCGAGGCCGACACGCTGGCCGTCATCCCCGACAGCTCGTACGCCGGCGTCTACCAGACCGTCATCGACGACTGCCGCGCCAACGGCGCCTACGACCCGACCACGATGGGCTCGGTCCCGAACGTCGGCCTCATGGCGCAGGCGGCCGAGGAGTACGGCAGCCACGACAAGACCTTCGAGATCGCGGCCACCGGCACGGTCCAGGTCGTCGACGCCTCCGGCACCGTCCTGATCGAGCACGCCGTCGAGCCGGGCGACGTCTGGCGCGCCTGCCAGACCAAGGACGTCCCGATCCGCGACTGGGTCAAGCTGGCCGTGACCCGCGCCCGAGCGTCCGACACGCCGGCGATCTTCTGGCTCGACCCGTCGCGCGCCCACGACGCCAACCTGATCACGAAGGTCGAGGCGTACCTGCCCGATCACGACACGAGCGGTCTGACGATCGAGATCATGTCGCCCGCCGAGGCGACGCAGTACTCGATCGACCGCATCCGCAAGGGCGAGGACACGATCTCGGTCACCGGCAACGTGCTGCGCGACTACAACACGGACCTGTTCCCGATCCTGGAGCTCGGCACCAGCGCCAAGATGCTGTCGATCGTCCCGCTGATCAACGGCGGCGGGCTGTTCGAGACCGGGGCCGGCGGATCGGCCCCCAAGCACGTGCAGCAGCTCGTCAAGGAGGACTACCTCCGCTGGGACAGCCTGGGTGAGTTCCTGGCGCTGGCCTCGAGCTTCGAGCACATGGCGACCACGACCGGCAACGCCCGCGCGCAGATCCTCGCCGACACCCTCGACCGGGCCACCGGCACGTTCCTGGACGAGAACAAGTCCCCGGGCCGCAAGCTCGGCACGATCGACAACCGTGGCAGCCACTTCTACCTGTCGCTGTACTGGGCGAAGGAGCTCGCGCAGCAGACCGAGGACGCCGATCTCGCCGCGGCCTTCAAGGCCGTCGCCAGCGAGCTGGCGGGCAACGAGCAGACGATCGTCGACGAGCTGCTGGCCGTGCAGGGCAGCCCGGCCGACATCGGTGGCTACTTCCACCCCGACAGCGACAAGGTCAACGCCGTCATGCGCCCGTCGGGCACGTTCACGAAGGTGCTCGCCGACCTGCAGTCGCGGGTCGTCTGACACCTCCCGCCCCGGGACGCGAGCGCCGGGGCGGGAAAGTTCAGGAAGAAGGCAGGACACCGCGTCATGGATGCCGCGCGGATGTCTCTCAGGTAGTGCGGGCGGTTCTCTGGCGGGGCCGCCCGCACCCTGACCACTCCCGATGAAGGTGTCCTCGTGAAGAAGCTCGTTGCTGCGCTCGGCGCCGTGTTCGTCCCCCTCGCCCTGCTCGTCGGCCCGGCCGGCGGCGCCGACGTGCCGACGGCCACCTCGGGTGTCGCGCTCGAGGGCGAGCCGGCGGTGGGCACGACGTTGCAGGTCGTCCCGGCCGAGTGGGCATCCACCCCCGATCGACGGACGTACGAGTGGCTGCGCGACGGCGAGGGCGACGTCCTGAGCCGCGAGACGACCTACACGCCGTCGGACGCCGATCTGGGTCACACCCTCGTCGTCGTCGAGCGGGTGTGGTTCGGGACGCGCCAGGACGAGACGTCGTCCGTGCCGGTGGCGGCGACCGACGCGCTGCCGGCCCCGGCCGACGCGGGCGCGCTGGCCACCCCCGCCACGAGCGTGACGGGGTCCGCGACGGTCGGCGGGACGTTGCAGGCCACCGTCTCCGGGACGACGGCAGGTGCGGCCACGGCCCTGCAGTGGCAGCGGGACGGCGCCGACATCGCGGGTGCGACCGGTTCTGCGTACGGCGTCACGAAGGCCGACGCCGGTCGCACGCTCACGGTGCGTGCCACGTCCAGCATGGCGGGCCGTGCACCGGCGTCCGCCGCCTCGGCGGGGGTCGCCGTCCGGGCGCTCAACACGAAGCGGCCCACGATCAAGGGCACCGCCGCCAAGGGCAAGCGGCTGAGCGTGAAGTCGAAGGGCGCCTGGGTCGCCCCGGGGCAGCGCTTCAGCTACCAGTGGCTGCGCAACGGCAAGAAGATCTCCGGCGCGACCAAGACCTCCTACCGGTTGACCTCGAAGGACCGCAAGAAGAAGATCAGCGTCCGGGTGTCGGTCAGCCGTACGGGGTTCGCCACGGTGTCCGCGACCAGCAAGACCTCGTCCAAGGTTCGTTAGGTCACACCGTCGCGGAGCTCCCCGCGGTGTGACACGTCGGGCGTCCGCCCGATGGAACATCTGCGCGCCGCAACGACTTAGATGGACACGTGACCCTCGTCGACCAGCCCACCCGCACCCGCCACGTGACCCTGGCCCTGCTGGCGCTCGCGCTCGGCGGGTTCGCGATCGGCACGACCGAGTTCATGACGATGGGCCTGCTGGAGGAGATCGCCGACGGCATCGACCGCAGCAACGCCGAGACCGGCCACATCATCACGGCGTACGCGTTCGGCGTCGTCGTGGGTGCACCGGTCATCGTCTCGCTCGGCGCCCGGCTGCCCAAGAAGGAGCTGGCGATCGGGCTGATCCTGGCTCTGGGCATCGGCAACGCGATCACGGCCGTGGCCAGCGGCTACGTGCCGGTCATGGTCGCCCGGTTCGTGGCGGGCCTCCCGCACGGCGCCTACTTCGGCGTCGCCTCGCTGCTGGCCGCCTCGCTCGTGCGGCCCGAGCTGCGCGGGCGGGCGATCAGCTCGGTCATGCTCGGCCTGTCCGTCGCCACGGTCGCCGGGGTCCCGGCCAGCACGCTGCTCGGCCAGACGCTCGGCTGGCGCAGCGCGTACTGGGCGGTCCTCGTGATCGCTGCGGCCGCGGCGTTCATGATCTTCACGTTCGTCCCGCACTCGCCGGCCAACACCGATGCCTCCCTCAGGGGCGAGCTGCGGGCCCTGAAGCAGCCGCAGGTGCTGTTCGCCGTCGCGGCCGGCATGGTGGGCTTCGGTGGCCTGTTCGCGATGTACAGCTACATCGCCCCGATCGTCACGAAGGTCATGGACCTCTCCGACGCCTGGATCGCGGCCTTCACCCTCGCGTTCGGCCTCGGCTCGGTCCTGGGGTCGTGGGGGGCGGGCCTGCTGGCCGACTGGAACGTCGAGCGGTCCGTGCTGCTGGGCTTCCTCGCGACGGCCCTGGTGCTCGTGGCGTTCTACTTCGCGGCGCCCTACGTCGTGCCGGCGCTGCTGCTGGTGTTCGCGGTGGGCGCTCTTGGATCGGTCGTGGCGATCAACCTGCAGATCCGGTTGATGGACGCCGCGGGAGACGCCCAGATGCTGGGCGCGGCGCTCAACCACTCGGCGCTCAACATCGCCAACGGTCTCGGAGCGTTCTTCGGGTCGGCGATCATCTCGGCGGGCTACGGCTATCGCGCCACGAGCTGGGTCGGCGTCGTCCTGGCGAGCGTCGGCCTGGTCATCTTCCTGATCGGCCTGGCCTACCAGCGCCGCACCACCGCCGTATCCGCGAGTGGTGCGGATCGGTCAGTCTGAGACGGCG
>Ga0247734_1001813_pt1 | contig 15375 bp, 12 predicted proteins | sample UWRJL103311B2_FD_180933 | JGI IMG/M metagenome (GOLD analysis project Ga0247734, IMG submission 180933) | Plant litter microbial communities from Arlington Agricultural Research Station in Wisconsin, United States - UWRJ-L103-311B-2 | ecosystem: Environmental > Terrestrial > Plant litter >... | reverse complement strand
TTTCAAAAAGAAAAAAACGACCCAGTTCAATTTGAATGACGGCTTCTCTTCTATATTGCGTCTTCCAGCACCCCTTTTCGATATTGGATTTGAACGTCTCAAAAAAAAAATTTGGACGCAATAGAGTGGCTTAACATTGATTTTCTTAGGTTAGTATGGTCATAGATAATGGATAATTCTGGAACGGTCGATATTGGACAGGATGCTTGACATTTTCTCGACATACCTCTCTGTGACGTACATGCTCGTCGTTTGATCTTATTTGCTAGGCCATTAAGTGTACAAGCCCATAGGTAAGTTGGTCCTTCGGGAAGGACTCTCATAAACCAACCCTCATACCAAGTAAAAATAGGGAAACTCCCCATCTTTGAAATCGGTATAGTCGCGGACATACTTTATATCTTTCGCCGGGGTCTCTTTCGCATCCTCTGCATTATCCGTGTCATCCATTGACCTCCTCAAGTCGTTCTTGCCTACCACCAAGCGGTGGTTGGCAATCTTTTCAAGTGAGTAGGCGTTCTGATTTACTCTAAGATCGGGCTTCACTTCTCGAGAAATTTCGCCATCCATGAATCCGTCTGTATAGCAGTCACCAATAACCTCAAAAACTGTTCGTTCATGACGAAGTTGCCACTTTAAGCCCTGCTGGAAGTATCTCGTTCCTGCCTCGCGAAGAATAAATGGAGTTTGACCGCCCATGAGAATGGCCAGACTATCACCAACTTTCGTTTTGGGGGGCCCAAGTCCCATATGTCCTTTTGTCGTGATGAAAAATGTGCGTCGTACGGATGCTGAGTTGATTGCAGCATCGATGTCTTCTGTAGCGTACCTTGACATGTGAGAAGCGTACTCTCCTGGTTGGCGGACGTAATTGGTCTTTGAAAGATCGTCGAATAAAGTCATCAAAGTATTTTCTGGTAACTGTCCGCGGTGGCCGTTCTTATGCAAACGCGAGGTAATTATGTTATCCCAACACCAAGCAGCAATCTTGTTATGGCCATCCATATCCTTCCCAATTCTCTGGACTATTGAATTTGAGGCTACCACATCAGCACATATTGTTCTTCGGAAAGCCTCTCCTACCCCTTTGCTAAGTACAGGCAAGAGGGGCGGTTCGCGAAGGACCGTGAAGTGATTCACTACTTGGACAGCCCAAGAGTAAACGACCGACCAAGGATCATTATCGGAGTAAGCAATATCGCCCGTGATGAGGATCTTGTCTATACACAGTCCAGGTAAGCTTAATACACCATCACTATGATTCCTTAATATTCCCATTTGGAAGCGGGAAGCAAGGAAATTCTCAATAGCTCTGGAGGAAGATTCAGCATCAGGCATCAAATTTAAGATTCCACTAGGAATAGGGTGAGTCCAATCTGAAGTTCTGAAAATATCGCTAATATTTTTAAGGTTTAGGATATGCCATAACTCCTCCTTGGTGTGGATTTTACTAAGGTTAAGTAGTAGTCGTTTATTTGCTGCTGTTGGACTGAGGTGTAATAGTTGTTGAACCTCTCCTTTCCAATCTGGTTCCCCGTGTTTTGGTTTAATAATAATACTACCGCAGGAAGCGTTGTAGATTACCGATCTGTCCGCTCGGCGACGGTCGAAATCGTCGTAAGGTGCACTCCAATCAGGGCACCAAGATGGAAGGTCCTGTCGATCTTTCCTTCCTATATCTCCAGCAAGTACATGGAGTGATTTCGTATTTGCGATTATACTTAGAGCTGTATTCTGGAAGACTTGAGCTATTGGAAGGCTGTAGTCGGGCACAATTCGTAGCGACTTATCGCTTACTAGTGTGAGAAGAGCATAAATTTTATCTCGATCGTCTGTAGCTTTTCGACCACTAAACCGCTTGAGAAGCGGTAGGATGGTCATCTCCTGATTATGCAACCATAGTTCTTGCATACGGAACAGGTCCAGAACCGATCTGGAAAACCATGAAACGACGCTTTTGAATTCGTTGGGAAAGAAAAAGGTTGCTAAGTTGAGACGAGAGTATGACAATGCAGCATCAACGAACATCTTCCAAGGAGCTATAGAAGAACCATATACCACAGAAATATGTAATGGTACGACAACCTCTTGAATAACCCAAATCCTATTCCACCAACGGCAAAGCATTAGATATCTTAGACCTTCGAATAGGCTTCTTTCATATCGTTTGCTTATGCTATTTTGGGAAATATTATCAAAGGGCGGGATAGTCTCTAAGGATTGTCCGTTGGCTAGGTATCGAATGAGGCAAAAAACATCAAAAGCATAGTTTATTTTTACCTTACTTTTTGATTTAGTAATTGGACCTTTGGTCATACAGTGGCTTCGAAACACCTCAAGATGTTCTTCATCCCCATCATTATTAGAAAATACGGTGGTTGGTGCACAACCATTCTGACTAGCTGATTCGACAGAGTCATGAGTTGGCACTTCTCCAAGATAAACCAGGACTTCTTCGGTAGATGAGAAAATATCCCGCATGAGATTGACTTGTTGCGTTCGTTCTGCATAGTTGGATTGATGAATACAGAGTGCATCCACCCAGAGAGTAAGATCTTTCGTAGGCTGACGAAGTCTTCGGAGAGCGGTTTCAAGGTTTACTGTCACCTGATGATGAGTTCCGTTTAGAAGAATAGGATGAGTTATCCTGGGGGGGCCCCATACGTATGAGAGCGCCTTGTAAACGGGTTTGTTGGATAGATGTGCGTGGAACAAGCTACACCGTATCTCGTCGGCCCATTGGCCATGGTGCAAGGTAATCAGCCTTATTTCTCTGTGGTGTAGGTCAAAGTATAAATCGCTCTGTTGATTACGAAATGGTAGATTAAGTGAAGCCATTTTAGATTTCAGAATCCTTTTTTTTCTTCTTTGTTCAGTAGATGATGCGTTGGCAGTCAAGCTTCATTGCACGTGATAGATATAAGGCGGCTGGGCTGGAGCCTAAGAATATTGAAGACAAGGAGCCGGTGTCACAAATTGATCGAACTTGTTTAGACAATATAATAGTAAGTACCCGGTTCTGTCATTATCACTTCTGAACCGGGTCACATTATTAGCTCGCAGACTCTCACGGTGCTATCACCCTTAAGGACCTGAAAAGTTGGAAAATAACCTTTGATTTTAGATATATTAAAAGGGGCTCAACTATAAAAAGAATTGTTTTCATAATAATTTTTACCCAAAGTTTGAATGCGACCGTCTGCTTTATCTTCTCCTACAAAAATATAGCCATTCCTTGTGCGTTCTTTCCTGCACCCATACCCTCCAGTTGCAAGTGCTGAACCTGCTTTTTTGAAGTAGCATCTACAACAGTTACAGCAGCTTGAGTTGTACCATTTCCTGGGCTCAGAGCATACACAAAGTTTCCAGCCGCCTTTAGATCGATCAACCCTGGGTCGCCATTGGCAGATAGGTCAATTTGTCCAATAATACTCGCGTCAGTTACAGACATTTCAACCATTCTGTTTGTGCCCACATCGGTGACGAACGCAGTGTTGGTAGCGGGAGAAATAGCAACCCAGCAGGTGGCTTTTTGTCCATCGATGGCAGCTTTGCCTTTGACGCTGGCTGCATTGCTACCTATTGATAGAACTGCGGCGCCAAATGAGGCGTCTGTAACGAAAAGATCGGTGGAGCCAGGAATTATTGATGATCCAAAAAGAACAGCAGTTCCGGCTGGAGAAGACCGAGAACCGCACTTTGAAACAGTCTTCTTTACATTTTGGTCCCTTGCATGTTTTCTTGCACCGCTCACGGCAAAACTGGCCAGGAATCCAGTGTTGTTCTTAGTTGGATCGCCCTTGACAGCTGTGAATAACGTGTTTTCGTCCCCTGAGAACAGGACTTGTGAAACTGTGTTTAAAGGTCCCGTAGGTGGTGTCGATTGCTTTAGGTCGAACGCTCGGAGATTATCCATTGCCTCCATTCCCTGGGCAGAGAATGAGCTGCAAGACACGCCTGCTTTAGCTCCGGTAGACCCAACGCAGACAAGTTTGTTCTTTTGCGAGGCTGCAACAGTGTTTGGGAACTCTCCAGTGACTGCAACGGGCTTGCCAACCATAGTGAGTTTCGTTGCATCTTTTGGATCGATTGCAAACATTGTTACTGTGTTTGAGCCAGCATTGACCGCAAAGAGATTCTGGAAAGAATTAGAGAATGAAGGGGATAGTTTGTTCGTTGAGGGTGACGTACATTGCCAGCAACTGTAAGAGCTGATTGGGAAACCAGAGGATCGGGAACAGCAGGTTGGTTTTTGTCATCAAGGGAGTTCGAGCCTGCACCTCCAGTTCCGATACATGTTCCCTTTGATAGCATACCAGCAGCGCCAATAGGAATTGCAAGCACTTGGTTTTCCTTCTCGTTGGTGATGATATATATCGCCTTGCCGTTCTGTGCAGTTGCAGGCGCAGCCGCAGACACTTCTGCCTCGCATGTGTCAGGCATTCCAGCTACGGCTGTGGCCACCAGGGCTAAGGAGAGAAGTGGTGTGAATAGAGAAACAAGCATTTTGATTTCGATTGGAGAGTGCAATATATTAAATGTTAAGGTACGAAGGATGCAGTGATCGATTCCTTCTACCAGAGAAGCGGGCGTGATATGAGGAGTGAAACAAGGAAGGGATGAACGAATGAATGGAAGGCTGAAGAGATAACATTATGAATGAGGATCAAGCTTCCTTTATATCGCGTCGCTGTTGAGATGGTAAGTTTCTGTGTAGATGTTTGTTTCACCAGCAAGTTTAACCATAGCACATAGGAGCATGTTGACTTGACAAAATCTCCCATTGGGGTTAAGCGTGAAGACCAAATGTTGCACATATTGGCTCGACTGGATGAATAGCTGGTCCAAGCTCTGTTTCTTAATTGCAACGGCCTCCTTTGATAGTTCATCTAATCTATGGCAGTTTAGAGCACTTGTTGACTTGACAGAATTTCCTGTCTGGGCGATACGGGGCAACCAACCGACGCACGGAACTAAACCGATGGCTACTACCACGTTGGAACGTGCTGACATGTAATCAGAATTCCCTAATTGGGATGTCTGTGTGTCAAGGGTGTCACATATATCCTAAAACATTCCTTGGTGCCGCCGGCACGACGTGTTTCCAAATAGTCCGGGGAATCCGCCAATAACGAAGCTGCGTCTGTACCCCTCATACAGAAATAAACACCAACCCCTGAACCCTCGACGCCTCAGGGGCTCACGAGCTATCACCCCTCTAAGCGAAAAAACCAGAGGAGGCTCCGGAGTCAGGAAAGGGAATCCTGATTGTTCATCCTAACAAGTGGACATAGAACCCTATCTGATTGTGAGCGCAATCCTGAACTTCCATTCATTGCGCATCGTTATCTCTCCTCCATATATACAAAACGTACTCCGCTGACGTCAACCCACTCGAGCCAATGAGCGCCAATATTTTCCGCATCTTTGATCCTAAAGGTTCGGCTATGGCGTGTGTGTGCTATTACTGAGACGGCATTTGCTGACAGCTGGTGAGAAAAGGGACAAAAGAAGACCCAAAGGAAAGACGACGTGGCCAATTGCGGCGCGCTCAACAGTAAGAGCTGATGTGTCCGCTGTAATTATACTGATCAAAGCTGATCTTGCCGGCTTGTTAGAGCGCTCCGTGATCGTAGGGACCAATATGCTAAATCTCTGGAGCAAGAACTTGATCGAACTCGAGCCAATGAAGCCAAGCTGGCGCGTCAGGTAGAGAATCTTCGGGCTACCATCGCTATGCTATGCGGCCAATTCGGTGTAGAAGCGCCTCCGGAATTGCGAATCGATACCCCGCATCAAGATAGTACCTATAGCTCGGGAACATCTCCTGTTAACTCATCTACCACCAGTAGGACCATGGTGAAAACCCAAAGAAACACCGGTTGGGGTAGTGCTGAAGGCAGTGACCAACAATCCCATGCGTCAACATCGCCCTGGACCTCCTCTCCCGACTCGTCAAGTGATCATCCAGGATCAGTGAACGAATGGCCCGTTTTCGATTCACAGCATCGTCTGGTCGCTGCTTCGTCAACCAGGAATTACTCCAGAGGTGGTTCAGATTCCACCGAGAGATCTCTCGGAAATTCTGTATTCCTTAGAGACCTTGACCACGTGAGCGTTGGAATGGAGTTTGTGTTGACGTAAGAATCTTTTGATCCAGCATTTGGGCTCAATTTACTAATGCAAACTTTGACTGAAGTCTCGAAGAACCATGTTTGGGCCACCTGCACGGCGATCCGAGCAAGCCGAATGAACCAAACGGTCACGCACTAACAAGCACGGCGCATTTGTTCTCAGTATGCTCACCTCGAAACCATTCATCACCAAATAATGTCAACCCAAGCGCCCCGTCGTATACAGAAGCTCCGAAAGCTACCCTGGCAAGGCTTTTGAGCTTAGCGCCAGATATTGTTCCAACTGGGGATGTTACTCCGGTTCAAGCTTGGAACCATATTCAAAGCAGACCATTTTTTGGAGGTTTGGACGTCCCGAGCTTGAGAAATTTGGCAGTTAGACTCCGTGACGCTGTCAAATGTCATGGGTATGTCGTCTAAGAATTACTACAAGTAGCAATGAGCTAACATTCCGGTAGTTTTGGCGCAGTGGTACAGCAACCAGTCTTTGAGCGTCTCGTGCTTGAAACACTAATGCTTGGGCGGGAATTTTGATTCGGTTTCTTAATCGTCTCTCTTTTTTTTCTTTTCTTTATAAAAAAAAAAGAATTAAAGTACGGATGGAATATCCAGGTAAGCCGCATGCGTAAAGTCAGCAAATCGTCTGTCTCATATCAGGAGTTTCGAGGCAGGATTCAGCATATGCAGCAAGCACAACTCAAGCTTACCGAAAACCATTTGAGCAGGTACATATGTGTATAGTACTCTGACTACTTCTTTCCCTTCGCAGCTCTCATTGCGCATACTCTCTAGCTACCAGGTGATCTCAAAAAGACGAAGAGCCGGAGCCCGCTGGGAAGCTTTGACGCCTTAACTTAACATCAAGCGCCTGATCTATCATCCTTAAAGCTTCCTCTCCTTATCGCTAAGAGGCTTTGCAATCTTGTTGGTATGTGGTCAAATAGCCTTCAAAACAGTCACAACCCCGATCTAATTGTACAAAAGATAGATAAAACTTCAACGGCGTCGAATTGCGTAATGGACTACCCCATGATTATGGTAGTTCGCTCTTTAGGGATTGAAAATATGGTTCTTTATGAACTATAGCAGCTGAGCTAGCTGTGATCTGATTCGTTGAGAGGGCTGAAACAAGGAACACTACATGTTATATGGTTCAAGTTGAATTGTGGGTAATCAATGTTGGGTTTATTTTGATTTGATTTAACTGTATGGATCTCTACCTTCTCTTCGTTTTGAGGGGGCTGCAAGACACCGTAGAGTTATACTTAATGTAATAGTCGTTGGTCAGGCCATAGTTTGTTTTAAACCAACAATTCAAATCAATATCATCGCGTCAATGTCCCCAAGCATTATTTCGTTTTTTTGAGAGAGAGAAACTTCTTGGGAAAATCTCTACTATATCTTAAAAACTCATTTAGCTTTTGTTTATTAACAAATATAGAACGGATATACCAAACAATCCATCTCTCAACATCTCTCACACATGACTAGCATCCTTCGCCACGCATACAATGTCAACCCAACTATCAGCAACAGCAGGCTGAGAATGCCAAAAGTGAGCAGGATCGCCACAATGGCTCGTGCTGGATCCCACTCGTCTCTCGGGCGCACCGGGTGTTGGTGTGCCATGACACCGTCGTCGATGCACCATATGTTAAGTTCCGAGTTCAAGGATATATGATATATGATTCAGATTTGACGTCGCGATGTTGCGCTCTCTAAAGCGAGATGTTTGTGGCTCCGAGTGATGATAACGCTGTGTGGAGAGGGTAATATTAGCTCTAGTTTCATAAGGCGACAGTAAAACTACACAAATTGAAATCAATAGCCATGCCAAGGAATGGGTTTTCTACGCTAGTACTAGTGGATGTATTCTCTTAAACTGCGTCCTTGTGAATAGAGTTGGCAGGGCTTAGCGAGATATCCAAGCATAGATTAGCGAACAGGAAAAAGGGGGGAGGGAGGAGCGTTGCCTCAGGCAATGCCACCTATAAGGAAACGCGCCGCTCATTTTGTGTCTTGCACCCACCTGGAAGTGAGGTTTAGGCTGTAAACTCTGAGACGCGTTAAAGGGGGTCATTTTTCTGTCGCTGAAGTGATTAACTGCATATATAATTCCAGAAGTGACAAAATTGACATATTTTCATAAAGTCAAACTATTAGAACCGAAACAGCCGCGAAACTAATGCAATCAATGTTGATTTTGTTCATGAATTTAAAGAACGGCCGAATTTATGAACACTTGATTTGAATGATCAAGAAAGCCGGTCTGTTATATTCAGAAGCTAGAAAAAGGAGTATTTTGCTAAGCGATGAGTTTGGTTCTAAAAGAAACCCCAAACCTACTTCCAAGCCTTTGAAGCAGAGGAACTAATAGTCTAGAATGATGCAAACTTTCTGGTTATGTGTCTATCTACAAGGAAGTCAGAGAGCTTGAAAATCAAGAATTCTGCCAGGTTTTGAAACGAGTCAAGCGATCAAGAATCATGTTTCCGATTTGATTCACTGTTTGAAGTTTAACATTTGTTTGCCCGGTGCTCGTCGCACGAGTTGCTAGAATTACAATTACTAGTGACACCCACACCCAATAACCTTTCGAGTCTCAAATAACTTTGAGTTTCTCATGATCAGAGATGCAAATCTCATGGTAAATGTTCCCTTTTCTTCTTGTGATGATCGATGATCAGTATATCAGCGTACAAGAATTGGCGCCCGCCTGTCGATGCATATTCGTCTCTGTATTAACTGCTATAGGGAGTTCTAGGACATCTATTATATCAACAAAGGGTCCTAGGGGAGCAAAGTATATTGGTATCTAGATTCGAGATACTCGGTACGACAGTCATCTAGGATTCCAGCCCACAAATCTTCGATAAATCCAGAGTTTAGACATCTGAATTGACTGGGTAAGCGGTGTCTTTACGAATTTCTTTACTGAGCTTGTCGTCCTGGTTCGTATAATCGAAAGTACCATGCACCAAGGCTTTCAGCCATGCTGGACTCAGTATTCCTCAATATGTGGTCATAAATTGTCGTCATCCTTGACACACATTCCTAAAAACAAAAGGAATCTGGTACGCAAGACATTCGGCTCAGCTTGTAACCCTTTTCCTTTGCAAGTTTGCCAGCCCAGTCAGTATATTGTGAGCATCTCATACTCAGATCCATATTGAGCATCATCTACTTGGCTTCCGAGAATAGCATCGCCAACGATTTGAAAGCGCTGTTCAGATGCCCTTAAAATGACAAAGCGCCTGCAGCCAACAAGTCTAGCAACTTGATCTCCAATTTCAGCGCGAGGATGAGCCCAGCCGATATAACCACGTTTGGTTGTCATCAGTTTCATCCGAGATTGAATAGAGTTGAAAAAGGGAGAAGCAATCGCAGCGCCAGCCTCGTCTATAAGATTTAAAGATTTAGACCAGGATTGAATAGTACGACCATATATCTCAAAATACTGGTTCTCCGAGAGCCATTTCAATATTGCTTCCGATAGTATTGGTGGAGCATCAGTTAGACTAGAACTCGAACCATTTTGGTCATTTGCTGAGTAATATTTTGGAATGTTCCGCATAGTTGAGGGAATCAGTTCGTTATTTGTCAAAAGATCCAGAACCAAATCAGACCTTTCAATGTCATTTTGATCGGTTTCCGGTTCATCTGAAGCCTTGATCTCATTATTATAGAGGCGGTCGGATTCCGTACTGGACGCAAAGGAGCTTCCCAATGCTGTAATGGTGTCAATGATCACCCCCCGAACAGTTAATTCGGATCCAGAGCACTTGACCTCATCGTTATTGAAGTCAACTTTGCTGTCTGTACTCTTACTCCAACTCGAGCACCAAGGCATGATGAAGTCCAATTGTCTCTTAGCGACAATATCTCCAAGATTAGCCCAGTCGGGAACCCACGACGGAAGGTTATTGAAGAAAGAGACTTTACGCTTGGCACTTCTCAAGTATATGAAGTCCAGAGGTTCCCCGCCTGCTATGAGAGCAGTTGTGAATTCTGTAAATATTTGCGTTGTTTCTGACATGTAATTGGGTTCGGGTATGAAATGCCTCCCATCAAATGTAAGGCCAAGCAGAGCATAGAGCTTATCCCGAGGATCTGTCGAGAGAGACATGTTGCTCCGATGCAGAGCATCAAGGAAATGGATTGGTCTGCGGGAGATACTTTCTTGTCTAAAACGAAGCAAAGTGGAAAACCCAGAACTTGACTGGTTGACGAGAGTTACTCTGTGCGAATTGTCTGACAATACTTCAAAAAGTTCATTAAAGCGGTCCCATGTAACAGAGTACCGACCACACCAAACAGAAATACGTGAAGCTACTGCAACTTCCTGGATCACCCAAACTCTATCCCAAAAAGACCGCTCTAGTAAGTCCTGAAAACAACGTAAGGCTGAGGTACGGGCATCTTTGCTAATTTTCGATAAATCTTGCTCTTGAAACAAGATATCGAGATTATCAGGTTCTTCATTTCCCAACCAAACAACTACCTCGGCTGCCTTCCGGAAAATTGTTCCCATTCTGGATACCTGAATGCTTTTTTCCTCATCATTGGTTTGGTCTATACAAAGAGCATCCACCCATACATGCTCAACACCTTGATTGTTCAATTGTAAGAGAGCTAGATGAAGGTTGTGTGAGATTGTGACAACACGGTTGTTTGCGACTAAATTAGTGGTTGGTATTGCATGGTCCCAGCAATACGACAACGCCGTATATGATGGTGCCTTTGGCAATGGGACAATATTGAGAGAACAAAGCTGGACCTCTGGGTTGCTCGAAGGAAGAAAAGTGACGAGCCGAATTTCATGATTTCCGTATCTCAGGGGTTTGTACAGACTGTCATCGTTCTTGGCCTCTAGGCTAACCTTGAGATCCGGATTTCGACTGAGCTGCCACGGTGAAATACCATAATGTTGATGCGAATCAAAAGCTTGTTTCAGAATGACCAGGCGGTCGTGCCAGTACCGAAAATTCCGGAGTCGTCGGTCTTTGTAATCTACATTGCCACAATAAGCCAGTTCAGGGTCTAGAGTGAACCCGCTGCATGCGATCCACCGAATATCATCCTCGTCTTGCGGGAAGAGAAGTCCAAGAGTTCTCAAGGTTTCTTTGACAAGCTCCGATGGTAACAGGGACCTAAAGGATACATACTACTTAGTAATTAAGATATATAAATAGAGTAGTGGAATACCAACAGCTGCTGAAGTTTCAGGAAAGATGCGTAGTGAAATATAGTGAGAGATCGATCATCAGTTGTTAAGCGGAGATGATCAGCCAAGTTAGAGGTAAAGATGATTCGTATGCCAGTGTACGCAACAAACATTCGAGCATTGAACTTTTTCCTCATTCGAACAGATTTATTGCTCAAATTAGGAGTAACTGTGAAGAACTCCAAGAGATAATCCCTTAGAGGGCCGTGCTCCCATTGCAATTTGGCATAATGCTTGGAGTGTTTTGATGGAACAAATCTACTTGCAGACATAGTCAATAGATCTACAGCAAGATCGATTAAGATATCTGCCGTCTCTAAGTCTGGAAGAATATTTGATGCACAAATTAGCTTGCGTAAGTTCGGGCGCGTCATGTCATTTTTGAGATGGTTCACAATATCAAGGATTTCTCTATGAGATTTGTTGGAGAGTGGCTTGACTTTCGTGTAAAGGCTACACATCCGATTGTAGTATTTGAAATATGCCGTGGAATCAATACCCCGGATTGAGCTGGGATTGCTGTTTTGCTCAGAAGGATTTCCCCAGAATTGGCCTATTATGATTCTTTGAAGGGTCTCATTGGGCGGCTCAGTCAACGGTACATCTTGGACTGCTTCCATGGTCCTCGAGGAATCTCTAGTTGAAAGCTGTGTACCACGACAGCATTATTGGTGGGGTGTGGTATATTAAAAGCTCAGCCGTGCTTTACCTCATGCTTGACTGCCTGAGGCCATCACAGGCTGGACTCTGGGGACTACGAGGCTATGAGGTTGTTTCTTCTGTATTATTCGAGGTCATGCAAGAGTTGCAATCAAATGTAGTCGCGGTTCATAGTACTAACAAGGCCAAACTAATAGAGCCAGCAGCTACGGTAAGTAGAGTTTGTGTATCACGTGATTTTAACGGATTATCACATCTATTCAAAACGATGTTTTTTTTCTTTTAGGCGTTGTGGGTTATCAAACTCTAGATATGATAGAAACATGTAGCCCTTGACTACACACGATTAGTAGATTCATTTGAAGGGATCATCAGAACACTAGGAATGATAAAATATAATTCCTTCCTCCTACTCACCTCTTGGGGATCTAGTCTAGCTGACTATATACATGATGGTGATGTCTGCGTATTCGACGGAGAGAATGATGGTTTAATATCAGACAACATATCATCCCTTATAGAAGCATACGAAACCAAGCTTGTAGGCTCAGAACTCCCTGTCACCCAATTCTCAAGGCTGATCTACAAAATCCGTTGTTCGTTGTTTTCTTTTCGCATCAAGAGCAGGCAATTGATCAATAGTGTTCCCCGATTCATTTAATACTGAATTTCAAGTATAGTGAGAGACCACGCAGTTTCTAGGACGTGGTTTAATGTGATAGAGCGAAAGCCTAGTACAAAAAGCACAACATATGGAGCAACAGAAGGTACTGCAAGAGACCCTAAGAGACGGCGATGCAAACATGACGGTAAGATATCGACAAGAGAAAGTTGCAGGTGTACTCCACACAGGGCTTCAATTTGCTCCGAATGGTAATGCAAAGATTGTATCGAAGCACCGCTGCCTCTGGGATATAAAACCCCTAGCTTGCGGAGATTTCATCCAATTGACGAGTTCGCAAAAACACCCGAGTATTGCGTTTCAAACAAAATCACTCAGATATTCGATATGCAATTCCAATTCACCGGGGATTTACCTAATTAAGGAGTTGCAAATATCCCCGAGGATTGCACAACACATGTCTCCTTTTCCACCACTAGGACGGTAAAGTGATCTCGTGCGATAGATGCGACAAGATAGAAAACCCGACTGCCTTGCAAGAGAAATCATTTGCACAACAGAACCGCCACAGAACCGCCTTGCTGATAAACGATTCGAACGGGAGGCAGAATGAAGAACATAAAACCCCAAAACGAAAAACGAAAAAGCTTGGACGATAATGACAAGCCATCGGGGAAACGAAACGACAAACAGCAAGCCCCCCTCAATGGAGCAAAGTAAATAGCCCAAGACCATAAAGTAAGCTGTGGCTTTTTTTCACAGCACATCAAGTGATCAAACACAAACACAAACACAAACACAGGTAAGGTGTAAAAAAAACCCCAAAAACCCAAAAAACCCGCCAATGGAACGCAAATACGGAAGGAGGAGAGGCAGGAAGCAAGAAAAGTAAAATCCTTAAAATATGGTATCAAATGACCAACCATTCATTGACCTAACCGAACCGTATCGGCGTATCATTAACCCAGGAAACGGGGCAACAAATAGCAATGCAATCTTCATCAAACACATACTTCCGCACGCTGGCCAATAACGATTATTATCTACCTTTTTTATATATGTATATGTAACCCTCTCTCTCTCTCTCTCTCTCTTTTCGTCGGTTCAAAGAAAAGGAGGTTTCCCCCGTGACAACAGCCAGCCGGACGCAAAGCACGCGCCCCGTTTGTCGTCCCGTTAGACTTTTCCTTCCTTTAGCCTTAGCCTTAGCCTTAGCCTTGGGGGAGCTGGGGTCTGGCTGGTCTGGCTGGCATGGCTGACTAGGCCAGGCTAGGCTAGGCTTTTTTCTCTCTTTTCGGCGGGCGGCGGCTATGTGTATGGGTAAGGGTATGGTTTTCCCGAGCCCGCCAGTTCACGTGCTTGTGGAGTAGATTTTGGAAAGTGAGATTTGGGCCATTTTCCGGTTATGGATTTTATGGAGCAAGAACGAGAAGGAAGGGGGTTTTTAGTGTGGAAGGAAAGGGGGGGGGAAAATGGGGAAGTGGTGTGATGATGATGATGATGATCCCGTTCCTCATAAGATCTTTGCCGGGTGGTGGGATACGGGGAGGGATACAAATATATATATACAGTATATGCAACAAGAAGAACGAAGATAATTTTGGAAGTATGTATAGTAGGGAAGGGAATATGATGAAATAGTAGGATTGAGATTGGTTTCGACTTTATCCCGAGAGGTACGTACTTTATACTGTAAAATATATACATGCAGCACCACTTTTACAGTATCTATCAGATCTGTTCAGATTTTATTTTTTTAATTAATATTCGGATTCAGATGCATATTCACCCTTTTGGCACAGCATGTGAAATGCTTATCCCTCTGATCCTGGACCCGGGAGAAGTGTATTGGATAATTGGATAATTGCCTATCAAAAACAGTCGGAGGAGATAGGACGAAAGGGACGACGACGATGATTGCGGCTTGCAGATAGAAAGATAAATGTATGTACAGCACATATTCATATAATCAAATAAATATATACATACATACACCACAGACAAAATAAAATGATGTTCTATTATCTCATCTAGCATATTATGCCACATGTGAATTTTATTTTCCAATACAAGCAAGCAGCAGCAAGGATGAACACCAGAACAGAAACCAACCAACCGAACTAGCGCGCACACACCACACACCGCAAGTCATGATAAGTAAAAAAAATAAAATAAAAAAGAAGTAGGAAGTAGGAAGAAGAAGAATAAGAATAAATTTTCATGCGAGCTCGGAGGCACGATACCAAACCAAGGAGGTCCTGAAGCACGCGTTACGTATTTTTGCTTGGCATCCAACGGGGCTGAGCACAGTAGTGAGCAAGTGAGCAAGTGAGCAAGTGAGCACACCCAGAAAAAGGGGAGCTGCATAAGCAGGGGAGGGCAACAATACATGAATACAGTAAGTACTCGTACAGTAGTAGGTATGGCGGGGGTGTTTGGTGGGTTTGGTTTTGGTTTTGGTTTTGGTTTCACCGGGGGAGGGCACGAGTAAGTAAACTGTTGGATGACAATACGGTAGGAGGATAGAATGAATTTAAGAGTCAAGAGAGAGAAAAGGGGGAAAGAGAGTAGTAGTAGTTGTTGTTGTTGTTGTAGTATTATGAGAGTTGAGTAGTGTAGAAGTAAACAGTGAAAGTCAAATATTACTTCGTATTAGAGGTAATGCTTAAGCCGAGAGCCACGGCCGAGAAGCGAAACCTTGCTGGGTATTACGATTCACCGGCTTCACCCAGCCC
>Ga0247734_1001812_pt1 | contig 15377 bp, 12 predicted proteins | sample UWRJL103311B2_FD_180933 | JGI IMG/M metagenome (GOLD analysis project Ga0247734, IMG submission 180933) | Plant litter microbial communities from Arlington Agricultural Research Station in Wisconsin, United States - UWRJ-L103-311B-2 | ecosystem: Environmental > Terrestrial > Plant litter >... | reverse complement strand
ATGTTACTGGTAACGCCAAATTGAGATGAAGACGAAAGATTGCGGTGCTTCGAAGTTCAGAGGTGGGCAGCCTGTTGTATCTATAACTAGCAAAGACTAAGCTGGCATAGAATAGATTTCATAGCTTATAATTATTCCCGATTGATAGCAGCTTTGTGGAATCGCTACAATTTTGAGTTACTTGAAATAACCATGCAACCAAGTAAACAAAATAATTTTATTTTAATTATTATAAAAAAATTAACAAAGTATATAATTCTAATATTATATTATAAATTAAGTATAACTAAATAGTTAATTTATATATTTATTAAAAAAGTAATCTTATAATATAAACTTTTTAAAGAAATATTATTAAATAGAGATAAGCTTTTTATTTTAAAGTTTTAGATTATTATAACTTAATTATTAAATATTAAAAGGAAGTTATTTATATTATTTTATTTATAAACTAATAATAGAAATAAAAGAATAAATCAAATAATTAAAAAATATTTTTATAGTTATATAAACTATTAGTAGAATAACTAGATAAGGCTATTATTATTAACTTAGTTCTTGTTATATAGGAAATAAGGATTAGAAGAATAGTGGTAAGCGAAGTTAATATATAGGATCAAGGTATACAGACGCTTGTATTAGAAGTAAACAAGAGAGCTGGCTAGCTAAGAAGCAATAGTAGTGCCAAGGCATCGCGTAAGGCTCTATTACTAGTGCGACCTAATAGGCTCGCTTATGCAACCACATCTTGAGCAAGGATATGTAACAGTAGCAGTAGTTGTTATATAATAGAAGAAGTTGATGCCTCAGGCAGCAGCATATTCTCTCATACTAGTATTTGACAACTTATAATCTCAGATTTATATTATAAGAAATAATTATTAAAATATTAAATATTACAAAGTGTAAAGCAAGGTGCGATATTACACCTTTACATAATTACAAATCGCCGACCCCTACTAAACACACATCAACGGTTGACTCTATTCATTGCCTAGCTATCCTTTACGTAGCCCAGGGAAAGCTGTGGAGGCTAAGGAGATGAGATATCTGCTCTTACGCCGCACGCGACTGTACTTTAGCGAGTCCCGGCGTGAACATAGTAAATTTGATCATGGCCAATATACATTACTAAGCACTGAAATATGTGATGCCGAAAATACAAACGCGCCTTAGTTAGCCTAGCATAATTCTCTATGCAGACTTACAACTTAAAGCAAGATTAAAAAGCCTGCATTAGAGAACGGTTTATATATTTCTCTCTAAGCCTTCGTCTTGGAAAAGTATGGGGTGAGGTACTGTTGGCCTTGGGCCTTGTGTCGTCCGCGAGCACGGCCCCAAGGGGATTGGTGAAGAGCAAGATCTGATAATAAAGTGCCTTTGGTATAGCGAACAAATCAATACATTTGACTTCGCAATCAATATTAATTTACCAAATTTTTGTCACCTCTTGAGTCGCGTTTCGTGGAATTGCTTCCAACCTAAGGCATCAAATCAAAATTTAGTCAGCAGTATTCGAAAGCATTGAACAATCATGTCGGACCTATGTCAACCAACCCACGACCAACTGAAAGATCGAACAGCTGGTCTACGCATCAGCAAGTGCCCACCTTATCCCCTTTCATGTACAAAAACCCAGTTGTGTTTAGAAGCCTAGCTAACTCGTTATCTTTGGTAGGATTTCTAAAGAATGAACGCCGCAACATCCACTTGACGAAGCAAATCCAATTCGAATCATTCTTCTGGTGCAGCAGCGACCTCAACTTATAAGAAGATCAAGTTGAGATATACCAATATCTTGACCCGTTGTTTAGGAATACTTCTTTCACTATGCCAGCCACCCTTGAGCTCGACGACGGGGAGTACACCTACGAGTCGGCCATCAAGAAAGATGTCAATATCATAAATGAGGCAGCATACCCTAAAGCAAGGAGACAGCTTTTCCAGAAGCTCTGGGATCAGCGAGCAATGATTCAAGCCCTTGTTCGGCATCATCTGAGACTGCGCGATGAAGACGCTTGTATTGTCAAGGACCAATGGATTCGCGGGAGCTTTAATGTGTGTATACCTGTGGAAGTAAGGTCCGCTAGCTTTAACAAGAACCTGATCTTTCGTTGTCCTATGCCACATAAGCTTGCTGAGGCCAGATACCCTGGAACTGTTGACGAAAAGCTAAGCTCCGAAGTGGGAACCTATGCATGGATGCAAGAACATTGCCCTGACATCCCTATTCCACAATTGTACGGCTTTGGCTTCTCTGACAGCCGACACGTAGGTTTTTTATATTCCTTGCAAACTCCTTGCTAATATCATGTCTTTGTCTACAGTTTATACATGAACAACAAATGCCTTTTTATGTCCGCTTTTGGCGTAAACTGCAACGATATTTCCGTAACTATCTTCAAGATATATATTTGTCTCAATATGCTTTTAGTCCAACCTGCCTGCGCCTGCCTACTGCATATATGCTGCTTGAGCATATCGGCCCCGACATAGGCGAAGAACACTTAGGTACATGGAATGAATATCGAAAGGACCCAGTCCGGAGGCAGAACCTCTTCCGAAGCATGGCGTGTATAATATTATCTCTAGCTCGCATTCCTCAGCCTTGAATAGGGTTGTTCCAATTCCATAATAATGGCACTATCACATTAATAAACCGGCCACTATCTTGTTCTATTATTATATTAGAAAATGATGGTGCCCTAAGAATGATATCAAGAAATGAAACATATACTTCAACTGAGCATTTTGTTATAGATATGCTTACATTCCATGACCACTTCTTTACTAGCAATCCAAATGCTGTTTCAAGTATAGGAGACTGTCTTGGACAAATGGCTTCTAAAACATTACTTAGAGCAACTTCGCATTATTACATTTAGCGGGAAACCCGTAATGGGCCGTTTCGTCTTCAGCTTACTGATTTCTATGCGAGTAACATATTCGTTGATAAAGATTGGAATATCAAATGCCTTATTGACTATGAGTGGGTTTGTTCACTACCTGCCGAGATGCTTTCTGTTCCCTATTGGCTTACGGGATGTGCTATTGATGAAATAACAAAAGAAAACCTTTGTGAGTTTGAAAAAGTTCACCAGGAGTTTATGAATATATTTGAGGAGGAGGAAGTCAAGATAACGCCAAAGGATCCGCCTGCATTGACATCAATTATGCACAACAGCTGGAAATCCGGAGCAGTGTGGTTTTGGCATTGTATTACATCTGTCAATGCAATGTTTTTCCTTGTCGATGATCACATTAGTCCCAGATTTTCTCCTCTAACTACAAAAGCTGAAGGAATACTCTCACAGTATTGGTACCCAGGATCTGCTAAAGCGGCTGAGAGAAAGATGAAAGACCGCGAAGATTATAAAAAACAAGTCCAATTTCTCTTCAACGATGAAGCAGGCCACTGCGGAAAGGAAGAAACTCATAGTTGAAGCCGTTGTTGATAGAATCACAAGCTTAATTCCATTTCCTGACATCTTATGGGCTCGACTTCTCTCTCTCTCTTTTGTCCTGCTTCTCTTTCTCTCTTTCTCTCTCCTGCTTCTCTTTCTCTCTTTCTCTCTCCTGCTTCTCTTCCTCTCTTTCTCTATCCTGCTTCTCTTTCCATTTCTGCTCAGCCTCTTCCCTTTCTTCCTTCTCTTTCCTCGCTCTATTATCCTCTCGAATCTGCCTCGCGATTTGACCAGATGAAATTGTAGCTGCTAGGTCTACTGCTTTGCCACTCACACCAAGAGTTGCCTGCAAAATGATCAGCCTCGGTCTTACTCTCTGGCTCTATTTCAGAATTCCAAACTACGCTCAACTATTCTGCTCTGCATTCCTTCATACCACATGAAACATAACTTCTAGCTTTCGAATACATTGCCTTGGAGCCCTCTAATACCTCGCTCAGTCTCTCCGTATTCCTTTATTGTAAACGATGTTCCCATTCATTGTCCCACCTTCTGCATGGGATAACTACCAGAGGCCACCTCTTTGAATTCCATTAAGCGTATGACATTTGAAGCGAGCTCTGGAGAGGCAACTTCAAGAAGACGCGTGGGATGCCAATTCTCATCTTCTCTATCTTGAGCCAACGGACAAGATGAAGCACATAAGAAATGCCCCCAAGCAAGCGAGTGCCTTGGTGATGCAGGCCAGCAGAATACAGGTTGCTGAAGCGAGCTCGAGGCACATGCCTTTGATTGGTTGGGCCTCCTGTGGCCCCTCACATGCTGCTATTTGTTCCAACATCTAACCAAACGCATGCCGAAATAACAAACGCGCCTTAGTTAGCCTAGCATAATTCTCTATGCAAAGATATGCAGCATGACATATATTAAATAGAGAGTAATTGGCGGGAATTGTTTTACTTAGACTTGCAACTTAAAGCAAGATTAAAAAGCCTGCATTAGAGAAAGGTTTACATATTTCTCTCTAAGCCTTATTTTTCCTAACATAACTTTCATCGTCTCTATCTGCTTAAAACTTCTCCCTCCAATTGTTCTATTCCTCTCTCCCGGTTTTGAAGCTAAAGATGGAGCATCCTATCTCCGACAGCATCGCTTTCTCGGTACTAAATACGATGGGAAATCTTCCTGGGCATCGATACGGCTACTATCAGATCCAGACAACATTATCTGTGATTAAATATCTGGCATTCCTTCCTCCGAGCCCTGAGCCCGTCACTCTAGCTACGGCCGACTACAAAGGCGAGAAGCTTGCCTTTACAACAGTCCCTACAGGCGACTGGAACATAGGCCGTCTTCAACATCACGCTACCACGGATAAGTTCACTCTACAAAGCACAGAGAAGGCCGCTATCCAAGCAGTAGAGAAAGTCTGGCACCCCACCCGCGTTGACCAATCTTCTCTGAGCGAGGCTCTGCCTTACAACGACCTACTATATAACCTGCCAATGTACTCGGTCAGGTATCCAGGTCAGCTTGGTGCGGCTCAAATGATAGCACATCAAGAGTGGTACCCCAATGATATCTTCGGGGTAATTCAGGAAACTCAGATCTATGCTCAAATTGAAGGGCACGGTATTGGACCAAGGTTTCTGGCTCACATTACCGAGAATCAGGAACGGGTTTGTGGATATCTGCTTGAGTCGCACCCAGCTCGTCACGCGACCATCAATGACCTGCAGGCGTGCACAGAAGCCCTGGCTAGGCTTCATAGCCTAAAGATCGCTTATGGGGATTTGAGCTTCTACAGTTTCCTTGCGTTGGACGATGGCCAAGTGCTCTTGCACCGCTTTAGAGGCTCGTATACTACGGATGACCAGAGCGTCTTGAGGAAAGAGATGAAAAGCATTGAAGGCATTTTACGAGATGGCCCGCCGTTATTGGGCCAGCATCTAAGTGCTGAGCTACACGCAGAGATTTTTGCAATTGGATAACGAGATGACGGAATTCACCCGGAGGTGTTTAGACAAGCACCGAAGAGGGTATAATTACAATCGCAGCAAAGGAACATCAAGCCTTGCTTCGCACACTTCGAGAGGGGTTAAAGGCGCCAGACAACTCTCGAGACCCCATGTTGATTCAAGAGCGACGGAGCATGTGGCAGGAGATATCACCTTACTGTGAGATATTAAGACGGCCTCAACTATGTCCGGCACCCTCGGGGATAATACAATTGTCAACGTCGCTAAGCTAGGCATAGCAAGAATGGAAATAGCGCCACAGTTCTAAGACTATCACGAGTATTGTACAGCCCCAAGTTTTGGTGCGAATATAATCGCAGTTAATCGCTGATGGGGGCGGAATTGCTATTTTCGGAGATTTCGTACGCATCCAGCGAATATGTTCGTATACGTTAGAAACAAGTGTTTCATGCCGTCAACTGTCCATACTACGTATGAAGTATAAAGTAAGGTCAAACTAGATGTAAAGTATCTAAAGCTATAGTTCAATGAAGCCACTACATATGAGCCTAAGGAAAGAAGCAGGGATGAGCAGCTGAATTCAGGGGTTCGGGGAATCTTTTTAGGATATCCTGGCAATGGATATCTCATCTATGATCTAGTACAGAAGATAATTCATTCTACAATACATGCCAAGGTGTATGAGGATACTGCAGGATCTGACTATAAACGTAAGGAACATCTCAATGAAGAGACCCTGAACAACTGTCGTCCCTCCTCCGAGGCTTGTTCAAACGATCAATGGGCCTGGGAATAATGCCTTGCAAATTCCAGCTGCGGTGATACCTCCCAAGAGCTGGGCAACTGTGAGGTATATTCCCCGTACGTATGGCAAAGCTCCAACAAGACACATCCCGAGTGTAACCTATACTGTTAGGTTGTGCCAACCCCTGATGAGGAAAGGCTCTGCCACCAGGGCAACCCGTGCTCCAGAAAATGCGAAAAACAGGAATAACGTGGTCCCAACATACTCGCCAGACGTTGCCACCAAGTGATTTCGAGCCTTTGCAACTCAACAAGTCAGTAATTGAAAATGCAGAAAGGAAGAAATATATACACTAGACGGAAGGCCTCTCAGAAACGGTACTCTGTTTGATCTTATAGAAGATGTTCTTCTAGAGAGAGTTTCTCTTCTCTTCATAAAGGGTAGGACAACGCCACCATTATCTTGGCGATCATTAATATTCATGGCGAGATATTTACAAGTGAATGAAAAAAAAGGAAATATCTTGGTGGAAAAAGTTGGTGGTGATCGTTTCAGAACCAAAGTTCCCCAAGGCAAAACGGTAGCAATCATATATGATTATTTCCCACTCCATCTCGGCCATGTCACCCATGTGATGATGGGATGTACGATAAAGCCATTTGTGATGTAGGTAATGCGGCCAAAAAGTATCCAGCTCATGCATGAGGAAGGCTAGGCAAGAATCATCATAAAGAACCACAGGTTGGTAAATCATGGCGGCGAACTAACACTTAGGTTTCATACCAATCACCTAGGGCATATCAAAAACTAGAATACAAGGAGCCATAGCCACCCTTCTAAACACCGTGGTGTGCACTCCCAAGTTCGCAAGTTAAGATTGTTGCGAAGAGGTAAATGTGCATGGGTACTGCGGTTGATTGGGTGTCACGAAGGCGCTTTTTGATATAGTTACAGGTGTGCACCTAGCGCCTTCCCAGAGTCAGCTGTAGGCTGGAGAGGAAGGTGTATGGGGTAGGTGTTTATTGAAGTGAGGGGGAGCAATATCCTGTTGCTCACGTTCCTGTTATATGTTTATGTATCGTGAAAAATGGCGTCTTACAGTCAGATCGACCTATTTTGCAATCGTACCAAACGACGTATTGCAGTTCGTTTGGACGAGAACGACAAGGCTTTCGACCAAAGGCAACAGTGCTGCAATCAAACAAATAAAGATAATGCACTTCTCAACGCGAAAAGTCGGGCTGTCATACAAGAGCTTTCTTTCTGAACAGCACTAGGCACTGATGTATTTGCAACATCTCGCCAATCGTGTCAATCAAACAGAAATCGTGGAGATACAGTTCTCAGATCTACCACCGATCGCGAGTCTGTCATTGTACAATCCCGAAAGCAGTTCTTCAATTAGTCTCCCACAGCTATTGATGTATAAAGCATCAATAGAGCAACATATCGAAGTCTTAGAACAACGCAGGAGAGATGCTCAGATTGGAAAGGAAACTAGCTGGGCTGCTCTAAATACATTAGCTCTTGGACTGATATCAGGTAGATCGATATATTTATTTACATAGACAATCTTAAGATAATGATTTGATCATAGATATTCCAGGCGATCCCGAAGACGTTGAAATTGCTTTCAGGCTCTTTAAAGACGATAGCCACGCACCTTTCTTCGCAGACAGAAAAGACATACGATGCAGTAACTGGCAACAATTCGACATTAGTCAACCCCAAGAGAAGAAAGAAGCTGAAAATCATATTATCTGCCTTTCAAAACCAACAAATTACATCTCCATTAGTACATCGCCTCGACGAATATGGAATTTAGCCATCAAGAACCATGACAGAGTTGATCAAAAGATCGCGGTACTCGACTTGCGGGTGTTGAGGCGTCTCGGAATTGCATATGGTAGTAGCACGGATGATCTAGGATTTGAGCATCTTAACAAAACAAATGGGACTGGGACAATGTTTGCCACTAAGCATCACATCCTAGTCTTAGGATGGCTTCCTCCTTGCTGTATTCTAGGTTTCTTATCGATCAAGCAGTTTGAGGCATTACTCGAGCAGGCTCAAATCGACAATTCGAGTTCAGGTTTGTCATCTTTTCTTCATGCCTATGCCATGACTGATTTGGGAAACGCAGGAAACATTTCAATTCTTGAGTATGAGAAGAAAATTGGTTTCTCGTCAATTCTACAGCACCTTTCCTGAGCAGGAGCTGAATACTGTTCTGTACTCAGATAAACACATACCAAAAACTTCCTATTTATCTGGTATGGCTGGCAAAGAACTGGAAAAGGCCCTTGTTACTACGTATTCGTAAAAACACAGCCAGATTTGGAAGCATATGGAGACGGCCATATCATTTCCATCGCGGCAAGACCGAGTTTCGGGCGATCAAACCATGACAATAAAGGAAGCAGCAGCCAAAGCTACTAAATCTCGACGACGATCAAAGCGCGGGGCATCAATCCAAGTACTCGGGAAGAGGTGGTGTGACCAAGAGAAAGAGAAGGCTAAACATGAAATTAGAGCATCAGAAGTGGCGCAATATTGTTCTGTATTCAATTTTTAGATTCTCTAATGTGATGTTTGTACTGTTTCAAGAAACCGTTTGAGGACCTTCGCTGCCTGTTTATGCCCAGCATGTATACAAAAGAAACAATTTGGCTAATAAGTGCCGAGAATCTATTAACAGTTGAATCCCGCGAGTTTAGGCGCAATGAATTGGAATATATCATAGAAATGACTTCTATCCAGGATAGTCCCTGTCTGCTGCTTCCGTCCTTTCCACAGCATTTCCATCCCCACGCATCCAGTTCTTTTTGTTGGCGCTTAACAGTCCCTCTTCACTGTTACTATCTCGTTTTCTCTTTCTTATGTTATGTGCCTCTGCATCAATCTCTTCTTCCCCGGCCTCCGTAGCTTGGTCTTGAATCTCCTGCTCTTGTTCTCCTTCTAATACAATGCCTGCAATTTCTGTGTAGCTAATAGATACTGTTAACTTGGTAACGGCTTCAGGGAAAAGTCTCGCGATCTCCTTTGCTCGAGCAAAATGGCCTAGGTTTATAGTCAGTCCTCCTTGCAAAATCTTGCCTTTTCCATCGCGAATAAGAGCCGAATCGATTATCTTTCTACTGCTCAATACCCTCTCCTCTCCATATATTTCCAAATTTGGCGCCCAAGTGCTTAAGTATATATTTTTGGAATTCGGGTCTATTTCGATGCCAATCACAAGTTGGATAGCGCCCCAGCTTTCGACAATATAATCGTCCGCGGCTTTAGCCAGACTGTTGCTCCGTTGGCTATGTGCCGATTCCAGGATAACGCCCGGATACCGCAAGCCTTTGATCTTGAACTGCTGGTCTGGCTCACGGTGCCAGGTTTTCGTGAACTTCACACGAGCTGAACCTAAACTCGTTATTGCTTGGAGGAGGCGTCTCGTATCGGAGTTTATTAGAGAGGATGATATGATGAAACGTAGGCGGTCGTAGATAGTGTCGGCGACTTTGCGAGAAACGAATTCGTGGGTGAGAGTAGGCATGCGGAAGATGATAAGGCAATCGTTAACTACGTCGTGTCTGCATACGCAGATTTAGCCTATTGTGCTGACTGGTATCTAGAGAAGTAGCAGAGTACGCACCTTAGCTTATCCTGGACATAAGCCCATACTGCTGGCTCAGATTCAGCCAACTGCTTTGTTGCTCGGACATATGCACCTTTCGATATCGTAAAGGAAAAGTGGAACCTGGAACTTGGAGATACGTTGAGCGCACGGAGAAACTTTAACTGGAAGGGATCCAGTACAGGGACAGTGCTAGAATTCCGCATTTTGCAGTAGTCAGTGGAGGAGAGGCGGAAGGTCCAAAGGGTTGCTTGATGGTTTTGGGGCTGTCGGCTTCGATTTCTTTATCGCTCGTCGACGTAGAGTTGCAGAATCTGAGTTAGGATAATTGCAATAAGCAAATGATCCAATAAGGAAATGATCTTGAAAGCAGATCAATTTGTTACCTGTGTTGGAGAGGGTGTGAACGCGCCTGACCATTACCACAACCAACAACCAACAACCAACAATCTTGGCGTTATTGCTTTGGAAGAAGAAATCCCGATCTTTTAAAGTATTAAAACAATGAAGTCACTAATTCTGCCCTTTTCGTGCTCGTAACAAGGTGGTGTATTTTGTAAGTGGCTGTTGAAAGGCTTCTTGCGAGTGAACTAGCTAGTCTAGTCTACACATTCTGGACCGTCAACGTCGATTGGTTTTGTTTGCAACCTCACATCCCTACGCTAAAAGCTATGTATCCCTCTCTAGCCTCCCAAGCTGTAGCTACTCTGCGGGTTTTACATTGGAACAAGCCCTAAGTGAAATGGGAAAATAGACTAAGTGTATCTATAGATCCTTGTTGGGTACGTACTCATCGAAGAACCAACGTCTATTAGTAAAGGTCATGCTTGAATTGGAAGGACTATGAAACATCCAACTGAGAATTATCCCCAACTTAGAGTAGTTGCAAACTCGATCGGAGAATGCTATAAAGGTTTGTAATTACCTTGGTTAGGGTATGAATCATATGTATGGAATTTGAATGGAGCAAAAGTGTCTAGATAATTCCTTCAACCTCAAGGCCGCCTTTGAGTGAGACATTAAAAGTCTGAATTCAAAGAGGTCAGCACAACCGTGATTCTAAGCATCAACTGTACCTAGCGCTTTCTGTTTAATAAAATCGCTTTCATAGGGGCAAAAAAGGCCTTTATGGCTCGGCTGTTGGTGTTGGTGTTGTTTGGGGAGTAACTCGCAACTACTTTCACCAACGGTCACAACATACTAACACAACAGCATCTTCCTATATGGCTGCCAGGGGAGTTAACACAACACTATCAAATTTCCGCAACTCAATCCAAAATAAGCATAAAGTCCTTGTTGAAAGATCATAACCACATCCTCAATATTCAGCCAAAACTTTAAAGATAGAGACAGCGACTAGCACACTCGATATTCCACTCCACATGCAAGCCAGGAACAGTAGGATATAGAACTTAAGAAGGTTAGAAAAGCACATCAACTTTGACTCTCTTATCAGAGGCGCGTATCTGGAAATTTCTTCCTGGTGGAAGAATACAAAGACCATCCACCCAGTGGTGGCAGTCTTCAAATTCTGCGTGCTTGTTCCTATCTTGCTTGACATTCTAGCTTCGATTTCTAAAGCCAAAACTCAGCTCGGTAGCATTTCCTAGCGAGCTCTTGGTAATTCTTTGAGGAAGGATATAAAGTGCCTCCTGACAAGTGATCACTATTCCAATTAGTTGACTACTCGATGTGGCTATAAGTTTAATAGTAGGGGTTAATTTGACGAACCGTACTAACTCAATCTATCTCTCGCCTTACCAACACTAAAAGCAAGATAGATCTTGTATGAAACCAGGGGTAGCAAAATACCTTAGCTGTTGAGAGCTATAATCATAATGGCATCTGATGCTCCTGGGCTTATCCAAATTCTTGAGCAGCGCAACCTATTGTAGACTTGAGAGACAAGGATTATGGCTTTCTATGAAAGGATAATCAACCGGTGACTTGCTTCATACCGCTCAGCATCCTTCTGCCTTCGTGTTGACTGTGTGGCATATGGACCTTATAAATGTGGTGACAGATGGTCACCTCACCTGATATCGAGCTGGTTGCGTGATGGCGTGGATGGAAATACACCGCTAAAAGCGATCTGCAGACTACCCGTTTTCAGTATTCAGATATCCGCGCCAGGTCTCACCTTCATACAAAACTATATTACCACGGCACTGGCCTGTATTTGTTTCTCAACAGTTGGTATCACCGTGTGGCACGAAACCTCGAATTCTATGAATCTGCCAAATAACATAAGCCACTTTTCTTCTGTGCAACAGGTGCAGGTGCTGTGTGCTGTCACCACCCCTGTATATTGATCTACCCTAGCTTAGCCCATCGGATCACCTCCACTCACTGCGGCGGCATTGCGGGCACGCCTCTACACTACACTCCATTCCACTTCATTGAGTACCGCATCTATACACGAAGATTCTGGCCTCTTCCTGCTTTTCTATACGGATTAATCGAAGAGTAACATTGGATGAGCACTCAATACACTGCCAGTACAGCTACGAGCTGATCCGGTCCCTTCTGCGGGACGGTAGACCCCAGCGCATCGTCATCATGCGACCACCTCGAGTCATCATAGCCGTTGCGTTCTTCTTGACCTCCGTGTTGTTGACATTTTTGTCTCTAAGATCCTCTCATCCGCCGCACAAGATAGCAACTTCTTCCGCGCCAAAAAGTGGTATACGATCCTTCTTTTCGTTGCGGGCGCCCTTCTCCCTCTTTCCACCCAATGCTATAATAACGCTCACACATGAGAACTCGACTGCGTTCCTTGCCCGCCCGGCAGCTTTCGGTCCATCGCTACCTACAGAAGGTTTGAAGGGACAGGTGTGGATTGGGAGCGGTTTCGGAGACGATGCTGGTGCAGAGGGGGAAGTGGGGTGCAGTGATGTGCCAGACTGGGTAGAGAGTACCAGGAAGTCTGGCCCAGTGAACTCTGATGGATCAAAATCTGATCTTTCCAAGTCTGCGACGGCTTCGTCCAAATTCAGAGCGCGGAAAGACAACGAGGGGCCGTTTGTTGACCGCACTGCTATACCGGTGGACCACTCAGGCATAAACCAAGCGGTGTCCGAAGTGCAAGTGCCAGTGGATGATGGAACGGACGACTATCTTCACCACCCCTCGCCAGAGTCAACGGTGTCTAAATCAACAGAATTGGTGCCAAACGATGCGAACCACGCTGATATTCAGTCTTTACAAGAAGGGGCTGAGATCGAGGGAAAGGTGGTTCTTTTAAGCAGAGGAGGATGTGGATTCTTAGAAAAGGTGAAATGGGCACAGCGGAGGGGAGCAATAGCGCTGATTGTTGGCGACGACACGAAAGGCGGCCCACTGATACAGATGTATGCTCGTGGTGACACTTCAAATGTTACGATACCATCCATATTCACGTCGCGTACTACAGCCCACCTTCTATCTACTCTAATTGGATCCGAGGGATTCGTTGCAAGCGCCGTCGACGAAAAGGGAGCTCCTTTATTGATTCAATCTAGGAAACATAAGAAGTCGAAGAAGAAGGAGGTCTCAAAGCCCACCTTTACTCCCACTGCTGCCCTTCCAAAAGCAACCGCTACTCGCTCGGCCTCTAAAATCACCAGTAAGAAGTCTTCTACGCCGGCAGGGGAGCAACCAGCAATAACAACAGAGCGACCAGGGTGGTTCAAATCACTGTTCTTTAGCGGTGGCGGAAGGTCTAAGTCTGCAAGTAGTAGACCTCCCAGCAGTGGACAGCTAGACTGGGTGCTGGTCGATGACTGGAAAGATGACGATAGCCCTAGGGCCAAGAAGGTATCTAATACAAAGAGCGAAAAAACGACTTCGAAGAAAGGATCGCCAAAAAAGTCCAGTGATGACTTTCAGATTGGTGTCCAGGATTGGCGAGATCCAGACCTGGTTGGCATATCTGTGGGGAAAGAAGCGAAGGCGAGTGACAAGACGGATACCACAAAGACCAAGTCCGAGCCTATTCGGCCATCGACATCTGGAAAGAAACACACTGGTGGAGCTCCCCAAGAGCTTTCCGAGTACAACCCTACATTAAGGGGTGGAAGCATAACTCCTGGCAGTGGAGAATATGGAGGCAAGGCATTGGCGAATGAAGATAAGGCTAAAGTCAAAGATGAGCAAGACTCTGTAGCTGAAGGAAAGTCGAAGGGTTTTCTAAATGCCATCTTCGGTGATGATGAGGAGGATCTTGAGTTCACATTAGGTGGTTCACAAGAGTCAGATGACGAAGAAGACAACGACGACGATGATGAACACGAGGGTTTGTGGGTAACTCTAACGCCAACCAGTGGAGCTAGTCCTTTCCTCGATACTCTCCTGGTACTTGTTGTCAGTCCCTTGGTAACCCTGACGGTGGTGTATGCTTTACTTCTTATTAGATCACGGATAAGACGTCGTCGCTGGCGTGCCCCCAAGTCTGTTGTTGAGAGACTGCCTGTGCGAACTTACCAGACTATCGCTACACCTGGTACTCAGTCTCCTAGGATGCCAAGTCCTACGAGTTCTTCCTCCACCACTCCGCTTCTTCAAAATTCTCCAACATCAAGGCCTCGGCCACGTTCGAGAACGACAACTGGGATCCCAGAGCCCGGAGATTTGGAGCGGGTTAATTCCCAACCTCTACACGTGCCACAGCTTACCAGTCGTGAGCATGAGAAGCCCACTGGAGTCCCAACGCAGTGGAAGAAATACACAGGCAAACAGGTCGAGTGTGTTGTGTGCTTGGAGGAGTATGTAGACGGTGTTAGTCGTGTGATGAGTCTGCCTTGTGGGCACGAGTTTCACGTTGACTGCATGTAAGTTATGGCCACCAAGGCGATGAGATCCTTTTACTAATACTCATGTAGCACCCCCTGGTTAACCACACGCCGACGAACTTGCCCGATATGTAAAGGAGATGTTGTCCGTTCTCTCGCTCGTGGTTCACCGGTAGCCGCTAGATATGATCCGTATCAGGACGATGACAGCGACCATGACATTCAAAACCAAGCCGCCGAAACCGTTAACGAGTCCTCCTCCTCGGCTTTACCTATCCCGCGTGACGATGACGGTGATGAAGACGTCGAGCAAGGTGTCTCACCATCATCCAGCCCTACTCGTGCACGGAGGATTGAGCGTCCTGGTAGCTGGCGGAGCATGATAGCCAGCAGCCTCAGCTCCATGTCACGAAGTCCGCGTCCACCACAGGAAGACCGGAATCGATAATGTCTAAAATCAATTACTTTGGATCTTCTTTTGTCATAATGGTGCATCACGGGACTTGTGGGAGGGCGGGCTGGGATCAGGATCAGATCATGGGGTCTGGGAGCACAGCGACAAGGCGTCACACAATATCACTCGTTTACATTTCAATTTTCCTTCCTCTCTCTCTCTCTACTATACCACTCACCACTACCTTTTTGTGTGGACGCTTGCTGGAGAGGGTTTAGAGCAGTAGTCCGCGTGAAAAGACAATTTTTCTTCTTTCTTGTTGTTGTAAAGCATAGCCCAGGAGAAAATACCATGTCTTGTTTTGTCGTCTTACTCATAGAGAAACAGCTCCTTCCTCTTCCTTTTTTTTTTTTTTTTTTTTTTTTTTTTTTTTATTTTTTTTTTTTTTTTCTTTTTTTTTT
>Ga0247734_1001811_pt1 | contig 15383 bp, 15 predicted proteins | sample UWRJL103311B2_FD_180933 | JGI IMG/M metagenome (GOLD analysis project Ga0247734, IMG submission 180933) | Plant litter microbial communities from Arlington Agricultural Research Station in Wisconsin, United States - UWRJ-L103-311B-2 | ecosystem: Environmental > Terrestrial > Plant litter >... | reverse complement strand
GCAGACGATCACTTCGCAAAGCTGATGACTCCGCCCTGTACGTCTTTATATTTAGCGAACTGATCGTCTGCACTATAGCTTGTCTTACCATTCTTGTTCCCCGTACGATTCATTTGTTCGTTCATTTCTCGTACAACAACTACACTGATCTTATCGTCCTTAATATCGGCAAGAGCCTTTTCTTCGATGCTAATTTGAAGGGCGGCGCGTATTTCTGGAGTAGGAAATTGTGCAAGGAGCATTCCGTTCGTAGCAAATGCTGCCATATGAATTTCTGCAATCCGAGGTGCATCCTCTGGTGTAGCGAGTGATAGATAGAGTGGCATTATGGTCATAATGTTCAGTAGGCTGCTGTAGCATATGAACTTTATATGACTGTCAAAATGGGAAGTGAAGGTGCGATATAATAGTTTTTGCAGAGGAGTTGGTAAACAACCAGACAGGCCAGCGCTTAACATAATTCATCACGTGCGAAGTCACCACTTTTCACTCTCGCAATTTGTAGTAAAACAAAAGCAATAAACTCGATAGGCCACGATAAACAGCCATCTAAATTGTATTCAATAACGGGAGAAGAGAGAAGTCAGCTCGTAGTTAAATGTCACGTGGAAGAAGAAAAGTCGATCCATAAGTAATCTGGTGAGCTAAGAGTGGTATATAATCTACCATAGGGAGTTATGACAGACATTTCACGGTCCTTCAAAGATAACTGGAGGCACATCATCCACATTAGCTTAAAGTTGGACTATATGTACTCTATGTCTCATAAATCTTGATTATTCTACTGATCATCCGATCTCTGAATAAATCTAAAAGACTGCCGCAGCCATGTCCTGGCTATTTATCGCTTACTTATTAAGTTTCGAGCATTTTTTGTTATCAAATCTATCTAAAATATCTAGTTCTTAACACCAGGAATAGTACTCGCCATTGAGCCATTCAGGTGCTTCTCCCTCGTTGCCATTTTCGTCATACCACAGGCCACTGGCAATATGGAGAGAGTCTCTATTTACTACTTCAAATTCAAGCGCTGTTTCTTTCAACATTTCCTGGACTTCGGGAGTTGGATTAAATAGATGAACTTCCGAAAGTTTCCATTTTATGGCCTCTGTTTGAGCAGCCTGCATAACCCCCTTCAGATGACCAATTTGCTTACTATGATCACGGGGCTCCTGGCCTTCTCCGACTTCTGGAGATACTCCTTCAACTACAAGCCGCATAATATAAAGCACATTCTTGGGAGATTCCGAATCAAGCTCATTATAATAACGGCGAACCCAGGTTGCCCACACCTGGCTACCAGGTGCTCCTGCAATTGCTCCTTTCGCAGATGCAACCTTCCCGAAAAGTGTGTCGCAGTAAAACTCCTCTTTGGCAATGTGCCAGAGCATATGATCAAGATCTGGAATAACAGTAAAGCGGGATTTTACCCCTTCAGCCGGGACTTTCAAAGAGTTCCGAATCATGGCTTCGTCTCGCGCGCAAATACTAGCCAAGTCCGTTATTGAAATCTCTTGCGATGGCTCTGCACTTAGAATATCGGTAGCTTCGAAGACTACATGTGAGTTTTCCGGCCCAGGGTTCCACCCCAGCCTCGCATAGTAGTCCTTGCCGATATCTGAGTAAAGAAGGCTCCCAATACATTTCCTATGGGTCACTTTCCAGCTGAAAAGAGCCTTGGCCAGTTCTCTCATCAACCGTCCTACATACCCTCTGCGTCTAAATTCTATAGGGCAGAAGACACTGGCAATGCCATGTACCATTGTTTCTGTGAGATTCCCAGTACTATCACTAGAAATTGATCTTTTGACATAAGTTTCACAAGAACAGAGCACCGGGCGTTGATCTGGTGAAAGTCTTTTGTCAACTAATATCCAGGTGGTCATACCCCCATCTTTTGCAAGTGGAATGGTAGTGAGATAAAGCGCCTCCTTCAAATAGACTGGAACGGAGAGTGCATCTCTCCAATTTGCTGCTGTTTTTTTCCAAATCGCGATACACTCATTCTGAGATGGATGATCAAGATGCAGTTCAACTGATGTTGATCCAGGAAGTTTGCTTGGGTCGTGAGACATCATGATATGGACAGCTGGGTCGGTAAATGGTAACTACACGAAGATACTGGTGACGATGGTGCAAAGTATTAATAGAAGACAAGGAAAATACTTGGGCCTTTTTCCTATTACGACACAAATTGACGAACCTGACTACTCGGCCCAGTAGTGAGAATAGGTCGCTGCTAGCGCGCGTACGTGGTTCCCTGTGCCATGGTCTGGCGTACTATTGTTTCAGGTGCAGGTGCAACAGCAATACTCATGCAGAAAGTGGTTCACACCAAGTCAACATGCGTGCTGGAGTTGAAGACTGAGGCTAAAATCACACCCGCCACTCTTATTGGTTTACATTGTAGTATTTGGTACAGCGTTTGGGCAAGAGAATCAGGTTACAGGGAGGTTCTACTTCTACTGGAGGTGGTAGGTTTTTGTCGCTGCCATCAGTGAGGTGAGGTTAGTGTCTACAAATACAGTGCTCATAAATTCATTCATCCCACTACTGTTTGTCAAGTCCTTGCTACATGGGGTTTATGCATGCGTAGGGATAAATAAACCTACGATCTATTGGATCATGCAAACGTCGGCAGTACAGGTGAGAAACAGCCATCCGCGCGGGCACAAACGCCAATAATAATGACTAGCACACATGGAGGAGTTGGAGCCGAGCATGAGACGCTAACTAGGTACATACCTAGTGCACGCGAGGTACGTTACGCTCACTCACTCACTCGCGCCACCCCAACTTCCCCCCTCCCCTCTTAATAAGTCTAGGACAAATAACAATAATAGAACATATTGTTGGAACATGCATTTCACGGTTTTGTTGATCAGGCTGGGCCCCGAGAAAACATCGCTTGCAAGCTTGACCTGAGAACATGAACTAACATGAACTTAGTCTTTGAAAACTGCCTCCACTAAATATGGTTTTCAGCAAAACTCCCCCATTGAAGAATACTCCTACCAATGTCAAATGTGATTTCGATATTGGTCAAAGACAATAAGACGATAATTCAAAATTCATATAATTTGCAAACTCAGCGATTTGACAGCTGTCAAAATGGACCCGATTTCGATTATCGGCCTGCTTGCGACACTTGCGACGCTCATTGACAAAGGACATACGGTGTACAAGCTGATCGAGACGTTCAAGAACAGCATTAAGGAAATATCTGAGCATGTAGTCACTGTTGCGGTCTTTAACCAGGCACTGAAGTGCTTCGACCGTGTTATACGAAGCCGTCAAACGATTCATCGAATATCACCAACCGTGATAACACATGTCCTCGAGAGTACGAGAGTAGTAAAGACACCATACAAAATTTGGAGACACGGTTGATACAGTTGTCAGCATATGGCAAAGGGGCCGTCCGGAAAATGGATAAAGCAGAAGTCGAGGTTCAACAAGCGTAAGGCATGCCGCTATGACTGTTACTGTAAATGCCATAAATGAGTCCCATAAAAGATTTTAAAAAATAAAAAAAATAAAAGCTACAGTGCACTGAAGCAACTTGCAGGAACGCTACTATTGCTGCTGAAGAAAAAACAGACAGCCTACTTGAGATCGTTCCGTAAGGCCATGAGTCAAATTGTGTCGTCCAAAAGTATAAAAGTCCGCTATAACTTATACACCTTTCGGATGGTGCCTGAAGGATCAGACACAGTGCGATTTGTGAAATACAGAAACTTGGATGCGCTCAAAGCTAGCTTTGAAGCTGGTGAAGCTACCATTTGAGATACGTCCCCCGACGGATGGTCGCTTCTTCATGTAAGTAGACTTCTTAGTAAATCAGAATACCATAGTAACAATAACTCAGACAGCCATATACGGCCGTCAGTTAACCACAGCCAAATATCTCTTAGACATGGGGGCAGAGACTGTTAGTGATCTGGCTTGTCTGTAAGTACTGAACATCATATTTATAGCCACAGTAGTACTCATACTTTTACGCGAAGGACACCGGCCGATTTGGCACTCTTTAAATCCTTAGGATCGGACGTCACAAATGTTGAAAAGGGAATATGAGGCCTGTTCTCAGAGAAAAATGACTGAGTCAGCGACTTCAATTTCACCCCTATTCATATTCCTGTCCTGGGGATATATGATGCTGCAGATAAAGAACGGCCTTACTCGAACCGTAAGTTCTTACATCGCAGAGTCCCAAGAACATATTTATTTGCTAACTATCTCACTAGACTCATTAGTTTGTTGGATGATGCCAATAACGCTAAAGTAGGTACTAATTGGAGCCAGTGGAAGCTGGAATATCGCAATAGATCTCCACTTTTCGGTGACATTCTTGAGTACTTTCGAGCGTCTGTTTTCGAGAATGGCAATGAGTTGAAAATCATTCACCATCTTCTTGATCGCAAGGATAATAAGAATCATTGGTCACCACTCCACTGGGCAGCTTTTGCTGGGCAAGCCAAAAAATGGAGACATTGATGAAACACGGCGCAGACCCATTTGCACTCTCCAATCTTGATTTCAATATCATACACTCAGCTGTGGAGTCAAAGATCGGTGATGGTTTAGCTGGAGCGCTTGAGATATGTAAGCTTCATCCATAGAAGCTTTATATCAATCAACGTAACACATGGGGCGAAACTCCATTACATATGGCGGCATTCTCATCCGTGGTGTCAGTAAGATTGCTGCTCGAAGCGGGGGCAGTTGTAGATGTACAAAAAGAAGATGGCCAAGTTCCTCTGCATAGCGCCGGCCTGTCTGGTCAAACATCCGCCGATAAGCAGGACATAGTGTCACTACTCTGCAGTGCTAAAAGTATGAAGCACATCAATTCTCAGGACTCAGAAGGTGGCTCTCCAGTATTCGATTATCTGGATGAAATTGCCTGTGTTAAAATCCTTGTCCAACATGGCGCGCGATTGGATATTTCCGATACAATGGGGAAAACAATACTGCATCATATCTGTATTCAGGACAAGAGCGATACATTGGAAACAATTTTGCGTCTAGCTTCTGATCCCACGATAGCTACTTTGGCAGATCACGACGGTAACACACCACTCTTAGATTGTCTTTCCCATGGTAGCCATGCCTGTGCTATGGCTTTACAAGAACTAGAAGATGTTGGACAAACGATCGATATCATGGCTGGTCCGCAGCTCACCACGCTGTGAAAATGGGAAATACAGAGGTCCTGAAAGCTGTACTAAAGCACTCAAGTTTTGTCAAAGGAGTAAAGACTCTCGAAGGCAAATCCTTGGAAACAATAGCAATGGAGGCAAGCACGTGGTTTGGATCCATAAAATCGCTGATAAGAGAGTATGACACTATAACGTGAGAGAGGAATTAATTGCATGATCGCCAACCACTTGAAGATTCCCGTCTTCGAAGCAACGATTTACATGCTTGTGATGCCCTAGTATGGTCACAGATCAGAATCCATCGTCTCTATTTTCAGCAGGATGGTTATCATTTTAGACAGCTCAGTGAAAGTAGCGATGCACAATTCATTTGGCTTGCTGCAACCACATTATGGGCTTCAGCGACAACAAGAAAGAGGGGATATCGATCAAGTCCGGCACTTATAACTTTGCCATCGTTAATTTAGGGTGGAAAGTTTCACTAGAACACATCGATCCAAGAGTAATCGAGATTATTGTTGCAGCAGGGAAAGTGCGGAGCTTAACTTTTAGTTGTGCAAGACTTAGAGCGTAGTCGCTTTCGTGGGACGGAATAATTCAGCAGTCATGTGACAAGCGATCTACGGTATAGTTCAAATTTGTAGCCAATTTTGGAAGGAAAAGACCATTTCTTTGTATACCTTGAGCCTTTTAGCATGATATAATAGGATAAAATAAAAGCTTACTGATAGTCTATTTAGGTAAGTTCATATCGTGATCTTGATATTATATAAAATTTTAGCCATGCCGGTCTGAATTTCGATCTAGCCTTTCGTCATAATTTCTAATTTGACTGTAGGTGTTTCGTTGGTTGGTTTTGATCTGGTCTACTTCGCTACTGTAACGCGTTCGCTTTGGCTGACTATAATGCGTTGGCTTGGCTAACTAAGATTTCAGGGTAAGCATTTACTCTTCACCTACCCCATATTTAAGGCCATCTAGATACTAAAGGAAACTATCATCACTAACTAGGTGGCTTTCAAATCAATATTCGCTCTTGGCGCGACTCATATAGAGGTTAGGGTGGATCTAATTTAGCTCAAGCTTTTTTTTTAGCGATCTATTTATTCTACCTGAGCAGGTATTTATATTTTCTTTTCTATCAATCATCAGAGCCTTTCACATATCGAAACCATGGCACCTTCTACAGTGCCTACGCGTATCATGATGATATCAGATACACATGAGTATGAATTTGATGGATCCAACATGCAGGAAGTTGACGTCCTTCTTCACTGCGGTGATATGACCCATGTCGGTGGTACAGGCGCGTATAAGAGAAGTTTAAGAATGATGGAGACAATTAAGGTAAGTTGCTTTCGAATGGGTCTTTGATCATAATCCTGTACATATGCTAATATCTTCTCCTTCCAGGCCGAATTAAAACTAGTCATCGCGGGTAATCATGATAACTCTCTTGACAAGTACTGGCGAATGCAGACACAAGTCGACGACGAAGAAGTATCAGAAGAAGCTTTTCAAACAGAAGAAGAATACCAAAAAGACTACGAAGATGCGTTTGAGGTTATGACCGGCCCACTATCTAAAGAATGCGGTATCACATACCTTGAAGAGGGGACCCATATGTTCAAGCTTAGGAAAGGAGCACGCTTTTCCGTATATGCTTCCCCATATACCCCCGAATTTTGTAACTGGGGCTTTTCATACAAACCACACGAGGATAGATTCAATACTATCAAACAGACAGCACCAGGACGCACATCAATCGCAACACGACCAATTCCCAGCTTCCCTGAAGTTCATATTCTTATGACCCACGGCCCCCCACATATGATCCTAGATAAATGTGATAATGGAAACGTTGGTTGCGACAATCTTCTTCGTGCTGCTGGCCGAGCTAAGCCTTTACTGCATTGTTTTGGTCATATTCACGAGAGCCGTGGTGCAAACCTAGTTACATGGAATGTAGACGGAAGTGTCAAAGATCTCAAAAATGCTGCTCCGGGTGAAGCAGAACAAAATAATTGTCAAGACGTTAAGAAGCATCCAGTAATATTTGGAGCGGAGACACTGATGGTAAACGCAGCTGTTATGGGTAAGGAAGACTTCCGCCGACTATTAAATTAAATTCACGCTAATTCTTTAACAGATGGCCATATGCAACCGAATAATGCTCCGTTCACAGTGGTCCTCGATCTCCCTTGTCAGTAAGATACAGACAGACTGAAGGTTCAGTAATATAACTTAGTGGAAATCATTGGGTCTACGATAAAGAATTCTATAAAGGAATGACATGGACCTGACCAACACTCCCAATTTGTTATATCAAGTGTTTGAGTTATGGAAGAAACAATAGTTTGCTCTTTTTCATTACAATATAAGGACAATAGGAATAGATTCAAATTGGAATATTATCGACTTCTCCCAAAAACCTAGCAGGTCATGAAAAATTTCACAATAGCAAGCATATATCCACTCAAACAATACAACCATCTGTAAGGTACAATAGAAGAAGCGGGGACAATACAAATTAAATAACCTATTGTTAACATTAGATATAATTCTCTCAATCTTTCTTTATCATTTAATCTTTTCTTCTTGTGTTATATTAAATTTCCAATCTCCTTCCGCTGCTACCTGGTGTTTGTAGCATAACAGTCAACAACTAAATTTTATACTTCATTAACAAGATGCCTTCTCCACGAAAATCACTTCGAGATACTTTTCCCAATCTTGATATTGCTTCCCAAGCAGCTTCCTCCTCTTCTACCAGAAAATTCCACTTTTTAAGAGGAGCTTTTAGTAAAGGCTGGCCATCTGCTTTACTCCATCGGCACATCTCGGATGCTGCTGTCCCTGGGTATGTAATCTTATTTTAAGACCATTTTAACCTTATTATGGCACTTGGCTCATTATGCTTTGGCTACTTTTGAAATAAAAACTTATTTGATTGTGTTTAAAAGTATGCATCTCAAATTGACTCTTCAAATGAGTCAAGATTACCGCATCTATGGCGATAATTGGTGTATTGATCCCACTGCGAGCGAATCATGTAGCCCGGCCCAGCTTCAACCTCTGTCTCAGACCTTTCAATTTTCAAGGCAAATCATGTCTGAGATCCAAGAGCTTCTTGAAAAGCATGATAAGTTCTCTGAAGATATAGAGAATCAGCTGTTGGAGGATATGGCTCTAGCAGTCTTTGGAGCAAATGCACGAGCTCGCATTAGGCTAAATTTCGAAGAGACTATGAGAATTTGCATGCTTATCTTCCAAGGAGCAACTGGAGTTGAATACTCTGATCGGTAATTCTATCCTAATACTTACATCACTGATGTCCACCTCTAACAAAGTACAATAGTACCGAAGAATATCAAGCTAGGCTTGATAAATTTGTTAGGTCTAGCTCTGGTTCAAACCCAGCAGCCGTGATCCGATCTCGTCGAGAAGTAGTGCAGCACGCTGTAGCTTTTCAGTTCATTGTTGACCAGTTTGTTAAGCAATGTAAACCCATGTCTGAAAATCTGATTAAAGAAACCCATCGCATTCTTACCTTCGGTCTATCTGCAGCTGAGGCAGGCAATATCAGCAATCAATCCTTTGGAGGAGTTTATCGCTCCGGCAATGAGCTGGCTTTCGCTGGTTCCCTCGAGTACACCAGACCTGCTTATATACCAAAAGCTATGAGAGCCACAGTCGAGAGCCTTCAAAATGACATAGCTGCTATTGAAAATACTGGGGTAATCGACCCTTTTATGCTTGCAGCCAAGTACTCCGACCGATTTGTTAATATTCATCCATTTAAGGATGGTAACGGCCGCATGTGCCGCTTAATCTTGAACACTATCTTGATTAAGTACGCGGGAATTGTTATTAGCTTGGGAGAGAAAGATGATGAGCGTGATGAGTATCTCTTAATCGCACAAGAGAGTACTCTGAGTGGAGGACATGCTGGTCAGCTTGGAAAAAAAGTTCTAGATCATGCACACCAGACTCTGAGAGGCTTAAAGGAGAAGCTGTTGCATCGACTGGACCAACGAGTTGAGAAAGATTGCCAAGAGAGAAGTCAGGCAAATGAACAGTCTTGGTTTTAATATAAAAGAATTGTAAAGTTTGGCCTTGCACTTTGCTACAGTCCTAAGAAAAACACTCAAGTTTCGTCAAAGGAGTAAAGACTCTCAAATTCAAAACCTTGGCAATTGGAGTCATCGACAATGCGAGATATTCACACAAATTCATTCTGTAATGTTCCGGCCACGGCTTCTCTTGACACCCTGATGGTGCAATCTCTCGATCACGGCGTCAAGTAGATGTACAACCACGGGTAATGATTTCGATTGCTACAGACTCTACAGGAAAGTACTACATATATGACAAGTCTTACTGAGATCACCACGTTTCCAATACACCCCTCAATTGACGTAGCTAGGTAGTTCAAGAACATCTTGCTCCCAAAGTTATTCGCTTCACTGCAAACCAGATCATTCGGGAGTGTTTCAAGGATCAGAAGTGCGAAGGATTTCCGTTAGGGATTCCCTTCCATTATCCAGTAAAATATATCGCACCTTAGTTCGACCCAAAGTGTAGCACTACAGCTCGCTTTACCTACGATATGTGGAACGCCATTGTCAAGACGTACTCCAAATGTGCGTTAAAGATACCTAATGACAATTTAGTAACACTCTCGGGGCTGGCACGTCTACATCAAGATATGACAGGAGATGAGTATCTTGCTGGGTTGTGGAGATCTCAACTGTCGCAATTTGATTATCGTGCTCCATCCTGGTCATGGGCATCCCTCGACGGGTCTGTGCATCCATCTGGAATCTCACCAGATGACATCCAGTTGTTAATCATAAATGAAGCACAGATCACTTGCTCCACATTAGACCATACTGGTAAAGTCTCCAGCGAGTTCATCACGGTAGAAGGCCTTCTAGTTCAAGCTACGTATCACGGTACAGGTGAAAGGGGCTTCGCATGTCGACTGAAGCCCGTGGCTGCAGAAATCCCAGCACATGTGTGGGAGGACGCCTTGAGTACTAATTTCGTGGATGGCATGGAACTTCACTGCCTTGCCTTGAAATGCTACCCAATCTATTCAGAAGACTTGTGTTGCGGATATCATCTCGTGGGACTTCTTCTGGAGCCAGTTCCAGGGCTAGCCCGTAACTACAAACGTATCGGTTACTTCACTATAGCGGACAAGGATAATATTGAGAAATTTGGTATCTCTGTCAACAAAGAAGAAAGATCGGTAGCCCAGTTCAAAGCGGATCAGCTATCCACCATCAAAATCCTATAGATTGATGTAACTATTTCAGCACGGTTCTGATTGATACAGGAATCTGTTATCGACTAGTTAAGACTCCTTATGAGTTACCAATTAATTTAATATAGATCATGGAAATATCACGATTGCAAATGATCTAAGGGAACCATGCAGAGGTACTATACGGTTTTGGACTGATAATTAAAGTCGGGGTGGGTGCGGGAACTTAAGCGAGACCATGCAAAGGGGGCGCGGGGAACCTGCTAAAGGACAGTACACCTGGTGGCGGCTACTTGTAAGCCCACTACAACAATTCGGATTTCCACAGACCCTCTCACCGCGTGAACAATACGTTGAAGAGTGGCTATATAGCTTGTAGACAAAATATCGCATGCGCCATCAGGATTCTTCACTCGAAATGGTAAATTGATACTCCACAATTGTTGTGTTGACTTGAGCACAAAGCTACCTTATCTTTGAGTACAACTTCACCAACTTCTATGGCACTGAGTAATATCATCTCTACACGGGCACAATTAATACATACTTTTCTCTAATCGTCTTCAATTAAGTCCTCCAACCCCGCTTTTTCTTCAATCGGGACAAATGAGCACCGTCTCCCAACCTGCACCCTCGATGTTGTCTCTGGACATGGATGAACGAGATGATATTCTCGACAACATCGACACTTTCATCCATGGTCCTCACCACGGATTCATACCTTTTCGGGAAGAAGTGATTGAAAAGTCAACCGGAGTAATTAGCGAACGTGATTTATTGTCATCAACTGCTCCATCGCCTGATAGCTTTCTCCAATGGTTTTCAAGCTTTTCTTCATACCAACATGACGAGGCTCACAGCTCATGGAACATCGAAACATCCAGTGGGGGTGCTCGTCTGTTTCTCACGCGCTCAGCAATATTCGATCCCAGCACAAAAGTTGCATTACGTGATGTCAGGGCCATTGGCTACCTGTGTATGGACGATTCCATCAATTATCAAGATGGGCTTTTAGGCCTATGTGGGCACGTGCAAAAAGTCTTCATGAACCAGCCAACTCGCCTCTATTTACATGGCTTGTACATCCGCAAGTCCTTGGTGGAAGCATGGACCTTTGACCGGTCAGGCATACACTGCTATCAAGGATTCAACTGGCAGGAGGAATTTGTGCGCTTCTCCTCTCTCGTACTCAACTACCGATTTATGACCGATACAGATTTAGGGATGAGCGATATCATCAAAACTAGTGAAGTGGGTAGTTATATTGCATTTGACAGTACCCCGGTGCTCTCTCTCAAAACACTCTATCTGGAAGATCAAACTATTGCACTTTCAGAGGACATTGTCGGCGAAGCAACTACTTGTTATCGCAAAGAATCTGGGGTCTCAGCGATGGGAATTCGTCGTGAAGTTCAAGTGGCGCCTGGCGAGTGAGCGGCCAGAGGAGGATCTTCTACAGCTGGCCAAGGATAAGAATGTCTGGGGTGTAGTTTCACTTGACTATCATAAATCAATAGATAGCACAGCAAACCTTCGTCGAGGTTTTGAATTTGGTTCATACCGAAGGTTTCAGGCAAGGCAGGATAGCATTGATGAGTCGGGTGCCAATGGTATTGTCAAACATACGGAAGAGACGAACAAGGCGTTTGAGGACCGTGTGTTCACCTGCGTCGTCATCTCTCCTGCAGGTAGACCTCTTAGCACATTCAAAACCCGCCTGGAATTGCTTCAAGTGCTTCGAGATGCCATCAAGGCCCACCGATCACTATTTCAAGTTGGCAAAATCCTTCACCAAGACGTATCGGCGAATAAAATCATTATCACGGAACCCCAGCGCGATGGCGACCCGAATGGAATCTTAATAGATCTTGATGTAGCAATGAATTTGGCTATTGGAACCAGCCCACCAAGCGAAGTTGTCGGCACTCGACCTTTTATGTCCATTGGCATTCTTAAAAAGAGACGGCATACCTATCGACATGACCTAGAGTCCTTTCTCTACGTCTTTCTCCGGACCGTGATCTCAAATGGAAACGAAAATCCACCAGAAACAAGTAGGCTTCGAGAGTGGAATCAGGGAACCTGGGATGAATCAGCGAAGCTAAAGACTCATGACATGGACAAGAACCACTTCGCAAATATCATCTTGTCAGAATTTCTCCCCCAATTCCATTCCTTGAAGCCGCTGGCTGAGGATTTGCGCCGCATTTTGTTCCCGGTACAGGATGGAGAATTATGGACAGGGACCAATGGGTCGCTTGCGGGCATTAATGCTCTCTATGATGGCATCATTGGGGCATTTGAGGAGGCTATCCTTCGCGAAAAAATGACAATAGAGTAACGTATAAGTCTCATGCTACAATATAACGAGTGGCTTAAGAACTACTCCTTTTTCTCACCAGTGGTCCAAATACTTCTTCCAGTGAACCAAATATAGATGAATGATGTTGAGGTCCGGTGCAGGTTTGCATCTTGGTAGGCGGTGGGTCTAATTAGGAAATCGGCTGCTCTCTGGTCCTCTTTGCACAGTCTCAACTCCATTGTTGGTGACTTGCAAGAGTTGATTTGACAGTTTCTGGCATTAGTTTAGAAATCAATGCCAGTAGTGCGTGGCTATTTTCCCCACCACAATATCACCTAAGGAGCTGGCTCCTGGGTACTATAATATGCTTGATACTTTCTTCACATCACAGGATGATCCCCTGGTTCAGTTATTAGATACTCCAACCTCCTACGCGACCTATTGTCGATGCAGCAGGCCCCCAACTAAGACATATATCTAGCAGTCTTTCCCTCGGCAACCAGACATTTCATTAACGGACCTACGGCTGAGTTTGTGAAAGCTATGATACCTTGTGTCTGATAATGGTCCACAGGCTTATTTATGTACTGAAATGCATGTAAATAAGCAGCATAATTTTATCTTATTAGCTATGACTCAACTTATGTAATATATAAATGCGTCCTTCATACTGAGGCGTTTTCTATTGCCAGTAATAGGGTTCGATATTGTCTCAGGGACGTTTTGCGCCAGCCCTATATTAGAAGTATCCATACACTAGCCATACTTACAACTTATAACACCAATAGGAGTTTATTTTATTTTGTGTATAATGCGCTATCGGCAATTCAACGGTTCCCGGCTCCCGGTAAGCATGATGATCTGCAAAACTCTATTTTAGCGAACCAGCCTAAGGTTCGTCATTCCAATGCCAAGGAGCAATGATTTCTACCAATTCGCCAGAATCCTATAATTCAAAGGTTCTACTTAAAACCCTTGTTCGAACCTCTGTTAGAACGAGTATAACTCTCAAGTTGTGAGTTGCAAAGCAGCAATCCTTCTGGTGGTCTGGTTCTCTAGGGTGTCATTTTCCCCCACAAAAAGAGTCCACCAGGCGATGAATTCTTTTGATCCTAGCAAGCACGTCATCCCGCCCCTGTAGTATTTTCCATCCCAAGTCAAATGTCGAAGCTTGACTTCATTTCAAGCTTTCTAAGGATTGATTTCTCTTGTATAGACATCTTCACCATCTCTTTCCATCTCTTTGCCTCTTCTACTATTGCTCAGGTGATAAACTGAGCCAGAGATAATATCACCATCCATCAATCATTGGTGTTAAATTGAAAAAGAAAGTGCTGGGTCACAAACACTCGATTTAAGATGGCGGACAACTCCTCTGAAATTTCGGATCAGGAAACGCGCAATCGATTTGAGAAAGATTCAGAGAAGAATGCTTACGATCCAACCCTTCACAATGAACATGCTATCGTTGCCGACAAACTCGCGAGGAAGTTGTCGGCCCGCCAAGTCCAAATGATTGCCATCGGTAACTCCCAACTATCCTCCCAAGACCTCAAATTTTCAAGACTAACCAATACAGGTGGAACAATTGGCACTGGACTCTTCCTTGGAACAGGGAAATCACTCGCAACCGGAGGACCAGCCTCAATGCTGATCGCCTACATGATCGTCGGCGTCATCGTTTTTCTTACCATGCTTGCACTTGGCGAAATGGCAGCCTATGTCCCCATCGCTGGTAGTTTCTGTACTTTCGCCGGACGGTATGTAGATGATAGTTTAGGATTCGCTTTAACGTGGAATTACTGGTTCAATGATGCTGTGAGCACCGCCTCGGATTTAGTAGCGCTGCAACTTGTGTTTGCGTATTGGGAGACAGGGATGCCGGGATGGGCACTTGCGTTGATATTTTGGGCATTTTTGATCGCGGCGAACATTATTACCGTGCGCGCCTATGGTGAAGTAAGTTTGAGAAGCAGGCTGAATTTTTGGAATTCAAGCTAACATAAAGCAGTTAGAGTACTGGCTCAGTTTGCTGAAGGTTGTTACGATTATTGTAAGTGTTATGCTTTTGTTTTGATAGTGGCTGTTTTCTAATGATGGATCTGCTATCCTACCATTCTGATCACATACTCGATGATCAAGTATCAATATCGAGCGCTGTTAGCCACCGTCTCAAGCATATTAAATTCTATGTTCATAACTAAGAGACTAACTTCTTCCAGATCTTCATAATCCTCGGTATAGTGGTAAACTGCGGTGGCAATAACACTCATACCTACCTTGGCGCAAAAGCCTGGTACGTAGGAGATGCTCCCTTCGTAGGCGGTATAGGAGGATTCGCATCCGTCTTTGTAACCGCCTCTTTCGCATGTAAGTCCCTATATTTCCTTTCCACCATCTTAGTAACCGCCCCATACTTTCCATAATCACCACCACCATCATCCACTAACCTTCCATAGACGGTGGTACAGAATCCATCGCCATCACCGCCGGCGAGACCAAAAACCCCACCAAAAACATCCCCCGCGTCGTGAAAAACGTCTTCTGGCGCATCCTTCTCTTCTACATAATCTCCGTCCTCCTCATCGGTCTCAACATCCCCTACAACACACCCAACCTGTCCACCAAATCCTCCGCTACATCCCCCTTT
>Ga0247734_1001808_pt1 | contig 15402 bp, 10 predicted proteins | sample UWRJL103311B2_FD_180933 | JGI IMG/M metagenome (GOLD analysis project Ga0247734, IMG submission 180933) | Plant litter microbial communities from Arlington Agricultural Research Station in Wisconsin, United States - UWRJ-L103-311B-2 | ecosystem: Environmental > Terrestrial > Plant litter >... | reverse complement strand
CCCCAAACTGTCAACTTTTGACGTAGGCTAGCGAGAGGCGTCAAGTTTGATGTTTGGCTGCTGATTTGTGTTATGTCTGGCGGTGACGGTTGGCATCAGCCCCCTAATGATGAAACGGGTCTCCAACACCACTGGCGTTTCACGACCATGGGCACGGAACGGCATCTGAAAGAGCCAAGTTATGCCCTCACTTGCACAGCATGATCTCCCTTCCTCGCCTATGCTATGCTCACGCCCATTGGTACGAACTCTCCGCAGCTCTCCATTTTGGGGCACATGGTCGGACTTTTAACGATCCCCAGGTAAAGGGTTTCTCAATTGCTTGGATACATGGAGTCTCATAGTGCCATGATAATGCTTGATTCAGATATGCATGATGTTGTTTGTTTGGTGCGTGCCATCTGATACCCTGCAGTTTTCAAGGCAGGGTGATAGATAGTTCACTCCATCTGAAAAGTCTTGACCGTCTGTTCTTTCATCTTCATCTATTTTAATATTTGCGATTCGATACTCGGTTATTCACTTTTTAATATCTTTTTGAAGGCTGGGCCTTTTTTCATTTCGTTGGGGTAGAAGTTAGAAGAGAATCAATTAGAGCAGACAAGATGGCACCACAGGAACCAAGAAAGCCGGAGAGTATACACAAGAAGAACTCCGTGGCGGTTAGTGTGAGGACAATTGGAAAAGAAGCAGAAGATGAAGAAACAGAGAATGGGGACCAGAAGAGAACAATCGAATTGCAGCCTCTAGACACCAGCTTTGGAAAGCGAACGAAAGCCACAGAGTTGCTGCCCAAACCAACACAGGACCCAGACGATCCCTTGGTTTGTGCCAATCCCTACAAGCCAAGATGAAATTCTAACTCGTACAGAACTGGCCAAGATGGAAGAAAGAACTTGCCTTCTCCTCGATCCTTCTGTCCTTTGCAACCTCAGCTGTACTCAAGACAATATTCGTGCCAACAAATGGTGTTATTGCCACACAGTTTAATGTCTCTTACACAGCAGCTGCGGCACTAACTGGCGTTCCTTTCATTATCGGAGCATTCGCTGGGCTCGGAAGTTCAATACTGAGTGGTGTCATCGGAAAACGTATGCTATATGTACTTTCTGGTGTTCTGGCATTAGCAGGAGGTATGTGGACCATGCATATCGAAAGGAACTATGGCTGGATTATGACCAGCCGGTGTGTCCAAGGTCTGGGTTGGGGCATCGTCGACAGTTTAGTCTGTGCCAGCATTCGGGATCTGTACTTTGTAAGTTCAATAGAAGGTATCTTATATTTGAAGTACTCACAGTATCACAGGAACATGAGCGACAACTAAGAACAGATATTATGAATGTTGCCAGCTTGGTATTCACGTGGGGTTCGCCAATCCTGGGAGGGTATCTATCTCAGAGCATCGAAGGCTTCCACGAAACTTATATGGTCATAACAATAATTCAAGGCATATCTATCCCCCTCCTGGTTATCCTGGCTCCAGAGACCACATTCGACCGTACGAAAACTCTCCCAGCAGTATCAAGCCCGAAATCGATGTTTAAATCATTCCTCGGGTCCTTAAATCCGATAAATTATCAGGCACGATTCTCAGCATCAGAGGCACTGCTACCAATCCGTGCCCTGCTTGCTCCAACAACAATCTTGACATTTCTAACGACCTTCCCGCTTGTCGCCACTTCTTTCGCTCTTGCCCATTCTCTGTCCCTCCTCTTCTCGTCGATGCCAACATTTCTGTTCCCATCTCGCCTAGGTTACCTCTTTGTCCTTCCAGCAGCAATATCTTTAGGATTATACTCCTTCATGGCTATAATTTCTCGTCTCCATCTTGCTACAAGATGCTCTCTAGCCACCATCGCACCAGGTATTATAATAGGGACTAGCGGTCTACTCGCATTTAGCCTTTATACCGTTGGCGAGCTCGCACCTGGGATGCTAGAAACCGGAGATGTGGAGTTTGCACTAGATACAAGAGGTGAAACACTTAGTCTACGGGTTGTGAGTGCATTATTCGGCATGCTCCTTGCTGGCGCAACTGTCCTCCTCTTCTCCTCGTCCTCAAACCTCGCATCTTTATCTACTACGTCCTCCCCAAACAACTTGCTTCCATTAGAGACGGCACATAAAACACTTCTCGACATCTTCATTGGTATCTTTATTACCTGCATGCCTAGATGGATTCAGATGAGCATGGAAGAACCTGGCATGAATGTCGAGATTGCGATGATGATGATGGGTCTCAAGGATACCTCCGTTGGAATATCGGTTGTAGAATTGACAGTTGGCACTTTTGCGGCAGTGATCTTATGGACAAGTCGTAAGAATGTTTCGAGATTTGATAGACGAGTTCTTGGTTTGGCAGGGAATAATAGCGATGCGAGGGAGTTTGGTAGCCGGAAGACTGATTCGAGTTTCTTCGATGTCTAGGTTGGCATGGATTAAACAGCTGGTCTGAGGAGTTAGGATTGGATGGCGTATGGTAAATATAGTTAAGAATAATGTTGACGAACTGATGCTGGGCTCTTGGAGTTGGATGATGTAAAATCTTACATAGATCATTATAGCGACATTTCACAATATCAAATACCCATGTTGCTCATCTGTTGATTCATCGTTGTAGTGCCTTAACTAATCTGTACTATGAATCATTTGATGACCTGAGGGTTAAGTGGATATAGAGAGGCAATGAATGTACAGGAAGTAATTGAGAGCCAATCACCTTTGACAACCCTCAACATTTGTGGCGACACGAAGAGAAACTTGAGCAGAATCAAAGAATGACGAGTTATTTTTCGCAGATTGTGTTATGCATATTTATTTGTGGAACCTGACTGTTTATAGCACAAGTAATCATCAACCTCCAGATTTCCAATCCAAACTTCACCGTTAGTAGATTTAAAGAGAAACGGCCTTCTAGCTCCATTATACCACGATATACCGGAACTTGCTTTTTGGGCTTCTATTTTCGGGCACGTGGTGACCGACTGTGTATCATAAAGGGTGGAGCTTTTGAAGAAGCGGGAAGTGGTAAAGGACTTGGAGAGAAAGTGGTTGAAAGATGACTTTCGGAAGATCAGATGCTGATCTTTATCTTACAGCAAAAGACACGTCGAACTTCGTCAATCACTTATTGCTTACAGAAGTTGCGCAGTGTCATCTAAATATTGCAACAGTGAGAGCTCGCTTGAGAGAAAGATACTATAGAAATTGAGTATTGAATGAATGCACATGAAAATGGTTGCAAAAAGTGTGTATTTAAAATTTCTCAGCCAATCGTGAGAACAAGTGTCATGATCCTTGTAGAAATGTGCAATTACTCCTTTAAAGTAACATGAGCAGGTGTGTAACTTAACTTCCTAATCCATCGTTTTGTCCAATTTCACCAACTAGTGGGACGCTATTCGGCTGCCATATCTCTGATAATTCATCAACTTCCTCGCTTTGATAATGTTTTCCCCTGCTCTCATGTTTCTGGAACCTCCACAACTCTCTTAAAGATTACTTCAAAATCTTTTTCATTTTCTTGCTTGTATTCTTCCAATTTTAACTTCATAACTGCCATACGTCTGCAGTTCGAATTTGGGGAGGTGCTTTCCGGAAAGACCAATTCAACGAGGGAGAAGCAACTTTCAGGATCCTCTCGAGTCCTGTTATCATATATGATAACGAGGTTCTTCAGGGCTTCGAAATGACGGATTATCACCAACAAGAAGGTCCTAATCTGCTCATTCGTACGGATATGGTTGAAGTTAAGACCAACATTCTCCACGTTCTTGAGAAGATATTCTCTTGCAAGCTCAGCGGTGACGAGGCCAGGTGTATAACCAATACAGGGGATCGAAGTGCCGGCTACAAAAGCATGCATGCTCGCACAAACCATGTAAAATAGATCGTATTGGAAAGACATATTAAATGGTAAGTGTTCTGCTTCAAAATACACATCCACTTTGGGAGCAGGGTTAAATCGCGCCGGATGTTCAAGAAAAACCTGGCGTGCTTCATGGTTGACTGATAGACAAACATTGCGGTGGATATCTCTGTTTTCGAAGAACAGTGTGAATGAAACTGCACTATTATCCCAGTAACTTCTTAGAGAGGGTTGGACAAGAATGAAGTTCGGATCGCTTATGACCTCATTCCAGACTTGGAGACGTAATTCTTTAGGAAGCCTCGAAAAATCGAGTGTATGTTGTAGTGATCCTTCCATGGTTATCAGGGAAATTGCCGCACAGTCGACTCAGAGCTGCGTTGAGGGCGAGAGAAGACTGATGCCTCGAAGCGTTTGTTGTGTGGATGAAAAGAAAAGTAATATCTAAAGCTGGCTATTTAATACAAGCCCCGTCCGCTGTTCAGTAATAGCATATATGTATCTTTATTTTGATCGCATTGAAAAAAAATTAGAAATATGCACATTTGCTATTGGATAGCGTCGTCCCAATTTAAGATCATAGCGTGGTTTAACTTGTTCTTGATTCTCTTTAAGCAACAAGCGGTACTCAACTCTGGAAAACATTCCACTAGACATGGAGGAGATACTAAAGAAACATATTTGAACAGGATTTTACACATACCAATAACTTCTCTGTAAGTTTGGCAGCTTAGTATAGAAGAAAACCATAGATGTATACAATTACTGAATGTAAACAATCACTACGAGAAATCGGCTTCTCTTTTTCACCTTTTTGGTGCGATTTTTCAATACTCTCTATTGAACATACAATCATTAGATTTGAATATAATGGGTTAAAACAATGCAGCGAATTCTACAATTTGAATGAAAATCAGGGAAGCAGCGTATAGAAAGCATCTTAGGGAAGTATTATCATGCACGCTGAGCTGACACCCCCCTCTCATTGAATTCGAGAATCTCATCTTTCATGAGTCTATGGCTTTTATACATGACTTATGTAAGTGAAGTCTGGTCCATTCCTGCGCACGATAAAAACTCGTGCTGTCCCTCATGAAGTCATGAAATATACATATGTAATCGCCTATTTGAGTAACATCTGGCACGGCGCCGGAATATCATCTCTTCGTTTTACCTAATTTTCAATATTTTGATTGTCGATGAGCTGCATCAAAAAACTCCTTCCCCATCTCTTTCTATTCCTCCATATTAGTTGCGCTCAAAGCCAAATTTCCGGTGTAGTATTTTTTTAAATCTTCAGTTGCATAGTCTTCGTGTAGAGTAATTCAGATTGGAGAAACCTACACTGGAATTGAATGACCATCGCTTAACATAGCCTCTCACTCTCTAAGTTATCATGACTAAGGGTTTTAGAGATCTTAAACTACTGTAGACGATAGTGTCCAGCGACTAAAAGAATCCAATCGCATGGTACATGAACTATTTTATGTACTCCAAATTGAAGATGCTCTCTCCCAAGTTGCGACTCTGGGGTTGAAATACGAAGTTCTTGAAATCTCACGAAAGTCTGGCAATTGGACCCGTCACGATATGAAAATTGAAGCAAGAAAATGACTGGTGATTGAACTTCTTTAATAGCTCTTCAACGGCATGATTGGGATATCATTACTATACTACTGATGGTAATCCTTTTGAGCTAGAGAGTCTGGTCTGTAGCTGAATATTTCTTACAGAATTTGTATGAAAAAGTATTTAGAAAGTAGATCGAACGGAAACTTTGGTGCTAAAAATGCCGTCCAACAAATATTTTATTAAACCAAGTTCTCCAAGCTATAGTCGTGGTGAGTACCGTGTGTGCATCTCAGACTCTGGCATACTTGCAGTGAAATTCACGTCTGGATGATTTGCTAGATTAAATCCCCAATACCTGGCAAATTAGTTAGATTCGCAGTATGAGGGGTGCATCATTCCTTTTCTAGGAATTATAACACGATAATTTGGTAGATAGATGCTGTTGGGGGTTGCTGCCCTCTAAGAAGTTTGCAGCGGTGAGATGGTTTCAAAAAGACTTAGGGAGTACGGGTGGTGCAGATTTACCCAACTAGACGACGAGGAAGCTTCACTCGAGGAAACTTTAGGCAAGGCATCTCAGTACTTTACTTACCTAAGCTAGCTTCAAAATGTGAATGAGAATTGAAGTTCGTTATAATTTACCATTTTGATATTCATCCTCTGAGATATTGAAAACGGGCTCTAATGAGACTCAACTGGAGCCAACACTTTGAGCAATGAGCTAATACACCACGAAAGATTGTTTATAATCTTCCAAGGGCTGATAATACGTTTGATAGTGCGTATATACTCAGGTAATGCGTCAAGTAACCGATTAGAGGGAATGAATTCGATGAAAACAAGCAATGTCTCTCATGATGAATAATAGACAGTTATAAACAGTAAATGGGCAGGCCAACAACTACAAGAACCCTAAATTTGAAATGGGATAGTTGAATTAGAAAAGAAATGACGATTAAGGAGGCGTTACGATTCAATGAAAGTTGACATCGTGAGAGCATCATTCCCAACATCATTTGAACCACACGCTTCTATCCTCTAGATCATAACAAAGGTAAAATGAAGCTTTATTCGGTGTTCGACGCTTTCAGCTACGCTCTATGACTAGTGAATGCCATATTCCAAATCTCAAAACGCCCGAGCTCGTATTTCGGATGAGGGATATATGATACCAAGCATACGGTCAGTCTATTGACAAAACTAACATTTAAGAATACTTGAGACACTAGCGCTAGCGCAATACATAAAATTGATGCGACGTTACATAAATGGATGAAACGTATACTATGGCTTCGGATCTGGAATGATGGTTCTTGAAACTAAGAGTCTAGCAAAAGCTTGTTTCGAACTATCATGACGAGAAGCCGCAAGATATCCGTGTGACAAATCTCCAAGCAGGTTTTGTGTGACAAACTGGATACCTATGAAGTGCCGATAGTTTGACAGACGACAAAAGAGCTTTCTTCAGCGTCTGGACAGCCACGGTGGTTTGCCAAACTATTCCTCGATCCTTCCATGAACAGGAAGAGAAATGAAAGACAAATTTCGGCATTTGCAAACACCTTACCTAGTGCAACCCCACAGTCTGGCAAAAACCTAACCACCCACAACGCCACCTGAGCTGAAGGCTTGATTGTCACCACACCCACATTCTTCATGCAAAAGTCTTGGCTTCAGCCCTGTGAAACCATTGTCTGGAGTCTCTCCTTGGAGGCCAACACATCTCTTAGACACTTTGCGTAGAAGTATTCGTGCGATACGATACGATGAGATATCGAAAAGACAACCCCCTGAATATCCGCAAGATATGCAAGACATTCAAGACATGCAAGGCATGTGATAATGCCCAAAGACCGGACCCCACGCTCGGTATGAACACTTCACTTTGCATGGCCGTTGGATGTTGGAAGAATGTTCACCTGATGTGCTTGGCGAGGATTGATGGGCGGATATGTACATGCCTTCTGCATAAACAAGACATGATGTGGAAATCTCAGGGTCCTCGGTGAGAATTGCACCGAGCCTAAACCAAAAATATTGGAGAATATTTTTGAATTTTGGACCTGGGATTATCCGTCTCACAGACAAGATATCCTCAGCCTCGGAATTTGATATGCAAAATGATGTTCTTCCGCAGTACCTCGATGAACCGAGAGCTTGTAGGTAGTAAATAATCATACTTCTTTTGCTGAAGGCTTGCCTAGTTTTGGTTAATGAAATCGCTTTCTCGAATGTGGTCTAGAGGCAAATAGATAGAAACCCGAAAGGTTGGTATGGTTGAGTTAGGCTCTTTGGACAACCTTACACCACAGGTAGCCGCGTGAGCCAATCTAGCACTCGGCCAGCGCAACGATACACAATGCAGCACAGGCAGTCCAGCAGCTCGCCTACCTGCTTGCCTATCACCGAGTTTTCCTCTTCATTCAAGCAATTTCACCCATTCAGTTTCTTCCACACAAAAGGATCCTCAGGAAGGCGTGATTAGAAATGTTGGGGCCGGAACCGGGGAGTTTGGTAGACTGTTGTGTGAGAGTTACAGGGCATAGCTGTTCATGGGTTGGACGGAATGGTTCTTGTTGAAATGACGATGCACTTATTTGGTGCGGTGAGGTGAGGTTGAAGTCATTGATAAGAGTGGAGACATGGCGATGGAATGGAAAAGATTGGCACCAGTGAGCAAGAGCAAGACTGACAATAAGAATTGCTTGGCGAGGCTTGTACCAACTTACAGCGATGGATGTACTAAGTATTAGATTAAAAATGCTGTTCGCAAGTGAAGATCGACTTCTGACATTCCCGTTTCAGTACAAGACCAGCTCCAAGACAAAGCGTTATGGGAGTCTCTTAAGGCCCAGGGAAAATAAAGTATCTGGACATTATGGGCCGTCTTGAGCCTGTTTAGTCTCTGCGCGCTCTGCCGAAATCAGCAGCAAACGAGGCGGGGCATATGGCCGTCTCTAGCCTTTTGCTGGGGTTAAGCTGACTCTGTATTATAGGTATGGTGTTTACCACAGGGTGACATTCGCCTGGGATGTCTTGCATGCGTCGTTAAGCTTACCTTACTTGCGATGATACGGTGCTTTACTATAAGTACCCTTACAGATATACTACTTTATACCAAATACGTAGAATAGATAATGATCTCGATATTTTTGACATGTGCTGATATTCAGATGACGAGCACGTACAGTCACCAGCTGGGAGATGGCCCAATTTCAGGTCAGTAATAGCCGGTCTCTATATGGGGTTGTTCGATATGTATGTATGATAAGACGAAGTAGAATCGCCAACTCTCCAATCCACAGAACCGATCTCTTTGCGCTGCACAAGACTTTTGTTAGTAGGATACCCCTTTCGTCCAAAGAACAACAAAAATATAAGATACGTCAACCAACAGTACCAACACCACCCCAATCTATATTCCCACGAATCACAACTCCCCCAAACTGAGATTCAGCACTCTAGAACCGCTCTAGAATTCCCCTCTTGCTTGGCCGTCTGCCTCCCGTTCTCGAAAATAGCATAATAAAAAAAACTGTTGAGAGTTGATAGACACTCCCGTCACGCGTGTAACCAAAGGTGTGTTTCATTTATCCCCTCTCTATTTTGCTGCACGCCGGACCATTTTCCCTTTTCTTGCTCCTGCTCTTTGAGGGGAGAGCAGGAATAAGACGGGCGGCTGGTCAAGGGGCGAAAGGAGGAGTGGGCGGGTGGTCCAAGGTGGTCAGGGTTTGAGTGGTGAGGGATAAGGGACTGGCAAAATACGACGCGATACATCACATGCCACAAGATCCTGTGCATTGCGCATCATGCTGGCTTGCTTTTCATGCTGTGCGACCGATACTTCATACATCCCAACATGCCTATCCTTCCTACCCCCCCTGGTAGAGAGGCAACCCCGATTTCAGGGTCCTTGTTGGCCTGCACGGCCTGGGAAAGTCACCATGCGTAATTGTTTAAATTTACTTTCCGTTTAACGAAAGTCAAGCTGTGCATAGCTGAAGAGAGGAAGAGAGAATGGGAAAGGAGGGGGTGGCAAAAGGATAATGAGAGACGAGAGGGTGAATTAGAAAAATGGGGGAGAAGGACACAATAAAACTCGGGCCGCCCCGAGAGGAATTTCGTGTACTTTTACTTACTGTACTGTACTTACGACTATACGAGCGCAAATTGTTTGAATGGTGTTGCAGGGATAATCATTGCCGCGCGTTGACCCCGCCTCCAGGAGTTTGCTGTTTGGCATTGCTTGCTTGCTTGTTTGCTTGCTTTGCTAAAGAGACATTTGATCGATGAAGTCCGAGAAGTGGAACATCAAGTTAACCCCTACGATACGGTTCCAGCTGACGACTGAGGATGGGGAAGGAGTTGTTGGAACTGCGTACTTTTCTCGGCTATTTAGCGATAATGTTTTGTTTTATTAGAAAAAGGGGTTGAAAATCCAACAAAAATTACGGGTTGCGCGAAAACTTCCTTTCGAAATGATGTTTTTCTTATCTCACATGGCATTTGTGCACCACCTTCAAAACCCGCATGTTCTTTAATGTATTCCCCCCTTTCCCATATACTAGACCACGCAGACGCTTCCTATCGATCCGGCAAGCTGCAGCGCCGAGCCATGCATGCGTGACTATCGGTTGGTTTTGGAGCCCAGGATAAGCAAATAAAAGATGCCAACAGTTTGGCGCCTGCAGTCAAGCGTTGCTTTTCTTGGCCGTATTAAATCGTGGTTTTGGGAGTGAATAATTGAGCGGTGGCGGACTCGGACAAACTTCCTCGAAACGAGGCTTTCGATCTGGTGGTCGGGGAGAGCCGAGCCGGATAGCTTTATTGTTTTCTTTTTTTCCCTATTTTCGCTTTCTACGTTCGACTTTTGGGAAGCATGGAAAAACAGGAAATAGTGACAGTTATGGATGGCTATGCGTCAGCTGTCAGCAATATAGCAAGCTTCAAGTGAGGGTGGAGCTGAGTTAGGCATTGAGTTTGATTTCCAAGTACCACAGGTATGTATATTATATACATAGGATACGACAACAAAGCTGTTGTGTGAGAGTGGCCCCAAACAGCTATGGCCGGCAAAGCTTCATTGGAAGATCGTAATCTCGAGAACATGCTAGGGTTTCCCCACGGGATCGAACTAAGCAAATTCAAAAGGGTAGGATGCCAAGGATAAAGATAAATGAGACATCTCCACATCCCCAGGTACGTACTACAGTATGTACTGTACCTTTCAGGTACAACCGCTCGCTGCCTATCAAGATCGACTCCTTAGCTCGGATTTGGAACATCTGTACAGCAGTCAGTTGACACCAGCCCTCCCCCCCTTCCGGCGCACATTGCCCCTCCTCATTCGTAAGTGAATCCGGGTGGCGTTGAGCGGGTTCAGCGTTGTCAGTGCTTGAGACATTCGTGATAGCTTTGGCTCGGCCTTTGAAGATCGAGGCGTATATTCGATTGGCACGATTTGTGTTTGGAAGGGAACGACGAAAGTAAAATGGACGGTTAAAAGAAGACTGAAAGTAAGCTATAGGATGGATAAGGCGGAGAGCGCGTCTCTTGATCAAAGAATGAGAAATGCTTGTGTTGTTTTGTTGTGGTGGTAGGATGAGTGCAAACATCTGATGCCATCGCGCATGTTCCTCAAACCTGAAGCGCAAGCTCGGAAACTGACGGCAACCTTATTCTTCTCTATCCTGCTTACGCTCTAGCATTCCTTGCTTTCCTCGATCTTTTTCCTCTCGCATCTCGATACGAACGAAATCTGCACATATGCTCATGCAGAAAGTACGAAAATCCAACGGAAAGCCACCGGGCGTGATATGCCTTAGCCTTCCATGTATTTTTAAGACAATCTTTTGTCCAGTACCTAAATAAAGGGTGGTGTTTTAAAGATTCAGCCTCCCGGCGGCATTTGTTATTAGCCCAAAGTCAAAAGAAGCGCCGAAAAGGCGAACAACACTAAAGGCGTTAGAGTTTGTTGCTGCTCATTTAGCAACCTGGCTTGAGAATTTGGAATCATCCCTTCACAGCTTGGCCTAATATGAGATCGCATTTAAGAGGGGGTTGCGTGGGGTATGGGGATAGTCAGTCAATGTCACCTAGCTAGTGAAAGAATCATTCCTTTCTGCTTAGGTTTGGTACGGACGTAAGAAAGTGTCATCTCGAACCTTACTTGGACAGTAAACGGTTTGTTTAGTCTAGCTCTGAACCTTCGTCCTCAAACCTTGTTCTGTAATTAGCACGTCCTTCCAACGACCATCCCTGGATCCTGTCTTGAAGATGAGTATGATGTACGTACCGTAGCAAATTGTCTCAAATCTCACAACAGCGAATGAGATTCTAGCATCGAGGATTAGAATGTGTGTAACCGTTGGCTACCTGTCGGTATCCTTTGCCGGGACCATCTGCTGAGATACAACTTTTGCTTGAATACGAAATGATGATGTTCTTTGATCTTGGCTTCATATTTCCTTCCATTCAAAGATGGTAAATAATGAACCTGTACTAGTAGAACACACCACCATCAGCAGAAGAGGTTGAGAATATGGGTCTCGTGCCGGGAGCTAATGGAATGAATGTCCGCTACTAGGCAAACTGCATTTTGCATCGTCGGTGAGCCAGTCAAAAAAAGAAAACAATGCTATTGTAGAACATGCGTGGAAAGAGAAAGGAAAAAGACGGTGAATGGATGGGATTCAGAATCCGGAAGTTTCCCTCCCATTCAATGGCACCATACCAAATACAGCAAAGGCGGTTGGAAGAGCTTACTATGCTAATGCGAGGCTCTTTCTCTTTCTGGCTTTGTCATTGGAAGATTGGTATAATGTGATCAAGGATGAGGCTAAGAAGCAAAGTCTTCGGGCTCCTTCTCCGGACTGGTACCTGAGATATTCGATGCATCATATTCTTGGCACATTGGCCTGTACTGTTCAAGCAATGACTGTAGTGCATGACCCTGGTCCTATGCACCTTGATCTCTTGCCAAAGAGTTCAAAGATAGCCTTCTGCGTAGATTGCGGCGTTCCTGAAACCTGTGCTTGCATGACCTTCTTTCTGCTGAGGAGTTGTATGTAGTGGATGTGGAGGTTTGGATGCAAGTAGCTGCCCTTCTGCGGGTTTCTGCTTGGAGCTCGCAGCCTACCTTTACTAGAGTACAGTAGTCTTAAACATAGCAAAGACTTGTAGACGAATTCCATTGGGCGAACGGAGGGACGTGTGGGAGCAACAAGCTAGAGTGAAGAAGGGCGTGTTCAGGATCTTAAACTAGCCTCGAAAGGATTGCAGAGCTGGTGGTGCAGCGTACAACAAATCCAAAGCTTATTAATAAGTATAGCACGGGTACTTCATTGTGTACTTTCGAGTCTTGTCTTCTACTTCACTCCCCCGAGTCATTATCCCATTCCCTTACTAAGTTGAGCGGAAAGCGCCAAAAAAAAGATTTGAGTTTTTGAGTTTTGATCTCTGACAGGAGCAGCCTTGACCTAATCTGATCTGACCGGATCAAGCTATCCCCAACGAAAGCAGACGCACTACCTGACTCATTTCGCTGGATTTGGCTGGTCCGTGAGAAGCTACGCTGGATTCGAATTGCAGCAAGTCAAGTACGACGTGGAAGATCGGTGTCGCCATTCGATATTGACTTCTGTACACCTTTCGGTTGCTCCATATCTCCCTCGAGTTTCTTGGACAACGGAGGAGAAACCTGCCATTGCAATCTAAATCCAGGGGGGTGAATCGGAGGCTATTCGGAAGATCACGTCGATGTTTGGATGGTTGTTCGACGTTACAAAGAGCCCTCGAAGCTAAAAGCTAGCCTCCAACGAGCGTAAGGGAGCACCGAAAGTGGATTCTTCTTGTTTGGTCATGATTGCACGTGCATACGTTCTGTCGTCCTTCTAATCGTGTAATCCTTAATTCATTTATTGGTTTCGAGGAAAGCCTGGCTTGAGAGCAGAGGGATACATACTAAACAGAGCTTGGACAAGCTAGGAACCAACGAAAGACCAACACGATCGTAACGGGAGTTAGCGGGGATTTCCACATTCATCATTAGGGAGTAGGGAGTTCATTGGCAGTTGGCGGATCGCGAAGCTCATATATTATATCTCTAATCCGCTCCCCTCCGGAACACAGACAGATTCTACTTCTCTCACCAACCCCGACCTCAGACTCTCAGTTTTGCCAAACCTGACCAAACCAGACCAGACCAGACCAGTCAAAGCACAAGCCAAGGCAGATTCTTCCGCAAGGAAAAGAAGAGTGAAGAGCAAAACATCCATTGAAGCGTCACGAAACATTGTTCCCCCCGACTGTCACCCCATACGTTTGAAGGCAGATTCTGAACGAGTTGGACGAGTTGGACGAATTGTGACCGTCAGCATAGTACGATCCTGTCCCCAAAACCAGGTCCCAGCAAATTGGTGCGACGCAGCCGGGTGCGCAAGAAACACCACAGCTCGTTGTGCGCCTCCCTCGTCTCTTCAACATCACCATCGGCCAAAAACCTCATTTCATCATCTGCCATACACCACCAACAGCAGCACGACCATCACCTTCACCCTCGCCCATCACCACTCTCTAGATTACTCGAGAATAGCGCAATAGAAGGCGCCAACGCATATTACCCGGTACCTGGCGCAGCCGCGTAGCTCGCCCACCCCCGGGACACCTTTCTCATCCACTCATCTTTTCCGCGCCCCTACGTATCCATCACATCTAGGATTACAACCACTAGCCACCCTCCATCACCAGCGGAACCTGCACGTTGCTCGCCCCGGGGGGCCTGTCTTTTCCCGCACGTACTTGCCCTCCTCACGAGGCCCGTGGAGCGTCTTACCCATCCTTACGTCTACCGGCATTCACCTTCACGTTCAACTTACCCTACCTAAACCTACCTACCGTTGCCGCTTTTCACCTTGCGCCCCAGGAAACGGCAGACAAACACCCACCCTCTCTCACACACACTACATCCTAGCTCACATTTCAATCTTCCAGAGATTGGAGGTGTTGCGACCGAGAGCAGCTGTTGGAAGATCTGAAAGCGGTGATTACGAGGGAAGGGTTCTCCTGAGACACGCAGAGTGATTACGTTTTTTTGCGCGGACTGGAAGCAGCAGCGATTCATATTCCGTTTTCGATATTGGAGGACGTGCAAGCAACTGGATTTGGTCAAGATTGCGGTTCCTGTGATTGCAGTGTTTGCTCGTGTTGCTGCGGTTGATTTCAGCCTTAGCCCATCTGCCATCCATCATCCGATCCTCTTGTTCACCACTCCTACCACTCTGCACTCTGTGCTCCTGCACTGGCCTTCTGACAACGGGAATATCCCATCCAGCAACGCCTTCCTTGTGCCGCGCCCAGCCACGTTTGAACTGGGCTCCAGAACAGTAAGTGAAGTCGCATTGGGCGTGCCCTTTTCAGTTCCCGAATTATACAAGTTGACCAGTTTCTTCCTTGACCGCAGGATTAAGGATCTGTATCTATTCGTGGCGAATATCGTATCATCCCATTCTCTCGGTTTGACTGCACCCGGACTGGACAGGACGGACGAGATTGGACAACCAACTAGTGGAGAGAGTTATATTGTTTCTACGTAAGGTGGTGTACATATACTTCTATATATCGATACTTGGATTAGGATTGCTGTTGCATCGCATCCGCATCCGCATTTGCAGAGTCGTTCATCCCATTGCCATTTCAGCACCTCTCTTGCGAGCATCCTCCGCAAGTGTACATACAGTATTGCTTGCTGATTCGGAAGGAATCACATCACATCGCGTCCAGCAAGCAAGCAAGCAAGCAAACAAGCAGTAACAGTACAATTAGAGCCTCGCAAGGACCACCGCCAGGCCCGGCCCACGCAGTTAAAACCGCCACCTTGCAGCCCTAAACAACCACTAAACCGCCAGCTCGACGAAGCCCAATCACCTCCGTCCACCAAACTCTTATTTCTCCTATATCCCTCC
>Ga0247734_1001807_pt1 | contig 15404 bp, 8 predicted proteins | sample UWRJL103311B2_FD_180933 | JGI IMG/M metagenome (GOLD analysis project Ga0247734, IMG submission 180933) | Plant litter microbial communities from Arlington Agricultural Research Station in Wisconsin, United States - UWRJ-L103-311B-2 | ecosystem: Environmental > Terrestrial > Plant litter >... | reverse complement strand
AAGCGTATGTGAAGGTATTGCCACTGGCAACTACACTTCGGGTCCATTGGCTTTTTCTGAGATCTCCTGTTTCAAAAGAGTTCAACAGGGAGTTGGATAGTGGGAACTGCGGCGCGCCGCTACCGGGGATGAGCACAGGGCCGTCGGCAATATAACCAAACTGTGTCCAGAACTGCAGGATCGTCTCTGTACTATTGGCAAGAAAAGCCTTGGAGGGCGAATCCAATGGCGTAAAACGGTTGGAAGCGATAACCGCTGCGGCGTTGGTTTCTGCACCGGTCCAATCCTGCAGGTGAAGGCTGACCCTTGCACGGAGCGCTTTCGCTGCCCATTTGGTCGCCCTTGTTTTGTCACCGCTATTATAGTCTTGTGGCAGACCATTTTCTGCACCCGTCAGATCAGTGATAATTTGCTTATAGACAGCTGTGGTGTCCGTCCTGGAGGCTTTGCTGGTTTGCGCAACATCAGTGGTCAGCAAAAGAGGTACCGGCCCATAGAGGTTAACAAGATAGAAGTAAGCATATGCCCTAAGGAATTTTGCTTCAGCAGTGATTTGTTTTGCAGTATTCTCCGGTATTTTCTGTGTCCGCTGCATCTGCTCGATAATCGCATTGCAGGAGTAAATCGCGAAATAGTTGTTCTTCCATATATTCAGTACCGTACCATTATCAGTTTTCAGCAGGCTGGTGTAAAAACCGTCGGCTGGATTATTCGGGTAAATAATTTCATCGGTGTAAAGCCCGAGGTATTTGTTGCAATTAACGTCGATAGTCCGGTCAAAAAGTGCGTAAACATTCACCATCGCTGCAATTGCGGAAGTTGTGTCTGAAAACACCTTATCAGTGGTCAGCTGATTTTGTGGGGTGTCGATCTCTACCAGTTTTTTACAGCTGAATGTGCCCGTGATGATAAAAAGCGATACCAGTATAATAAATAATTGATGTTTCATGGCTTTATTTTATAGGGTTAATTGTAAACCGATCACGAATGATTTTACCGGTGGCAGATTGGGAGTGGCAGAACTCAGCGCACCGGATTCAGGATCGACCAGCGCCGCGTTATGATGCCAGAACGTAGCTAAATTTTGCCCTTGGAAATAGAGCCGGAGGCTGCTGATTCCCGAACCCAGAAATACTGAGTTTTTCAAAGTATAGGACAGCATTACGTTCTTCAAACGGAAATAAGAAGCTTCAAAGTAATTAGCCGATGAATTGGCATAGTTCCCGTCCGGATAGTTTGTCGCCCGCGGGATGTTTGTCACATCTCCGGGTTGTTGCCATCGGCTAAGTACCGGCGCATAGCTATTTAACATCAGCCCCGGTGGGTAGGCGATTCCTCCAGTCAGTTTTTGCCTGGCAAACTGGCCGAACACGTCAAGTTGCCATTTTCCGTAAGTAAGCGTATTACCGACCCCTCCGTAAAAGTCAGGCGTCCGCTTGCCGATCGTACTGAAAAAATATGGAGAGGTCGAAGGGGTACCGTCCGATCCGGCATAAACCGCATCTCCGGTAGCAGGGTCTACCGACAGGAATTTATAACCGTAGATACGGGTAATATCATAGCCCAGGGTCAGCGTTTGAGAATAACTCGACGTAGCAAAATTCTCGAAGCTGAGCAGCTTATTACTTGGTACTGTAAAGTTGATAGTTGAAGACCAGCTAAAGTTACCATGGCGAATATTTTTACTGTTCAACTCCAGTTCCCAGCCTTTGTTCTCCACCACCGCGGGCAAGTTGGCCTGATAGGTACTAAACCCTGATAAGTACGGGATTTTGTAGGAAACAAGCTGGTCATCACTTCGGTTCCTATAATAATCTACCGTGGCAAGAAGCCGGTTGTCAAAAAAGCCCAGTTCTAACCCAACGTCGATCTTACGGGTCGTTTCCCAGTGGAAGTCTGCATTGGCGATGCGTCTCGGGGTAAGCCCTGGAATGCTTTGATACATGTATCCCGAACTGCCATAGGTGGCCAGATATTGATAATCGGTGATCTGATCGTTACCCGTTAATCCGTAACTGGCCCTCAGCTTCCCAAAACTGATAAAGGGTAATTTGTTTTTAAAAAATCTCTCTTCCGAAAAGATCCAGACAACTCCGACCGAACCGAAATTCCCAAATTGATTGCCTGGGCCAAACCTTGACGAGCCGTCGCGCCTTACGGTCGCATTCAGTACATACTTTTCTGCAATATTATAGGTCGCCCTTCCGAAAACAGACCCATACTTATATTGCGTATAGCTATTAAGCAAAGAAAAGGTCTTAGCCGAGCTATAATCGTTCATCAAAAGCTCATTGGTAAAATTGTTCGCATTAATGAATTCACCTTTCGCGATCGTCGATTGATAGGTGCCGCCTAACAGTAGGTTAAGTAAGGATCCGGAAAATTGGTGGTTGTAGCTCAACTGGGGTTCCACCAAAAATGTCCTGTTGCTATTATTACCAAAATTGGCGTAGTTTTCGGACCCCGGATAAAGAGAGGCAGATGGGAACAACTGTGTTTGCTTTAGGTTGATCTGGTTTAATCCGCCGCTTACCTTTAAAGTGAGATCAGGGATTACCTTGTAACTCATCAGCAGGTTTTCGACAATGTTATCCGTTGTGCTCTTGGCGCTGGCCAGTAATTCGGCTGCAGGATTTACGCTGAACCAATTATAATTACCCGCAACGTCGTACAAAGGATAGTTCGGCGGCAGGATAATATCCGTTGAAATATTTAACGGGTTGGCTAACCTATTATCGTCCAGCACCAGTGAATTTGAAAACTGCAAGAAAAACTTTTTATCGGGGGAGGTATGTTGAAGTGTGAAATGAAGACCCCCTCTTTGGTACCGGCTGCTCCCTGCAAGGTAACTGGACTCAGTGCGGAAATTTGCTCCGATATTAAAGTTGGTATTTTCATTTCCACCCGTTATAGTGACATTTCCATCGCTTGAATGTCCTGTGTGTCCTAAGATATATTTTGCCCAATCTGTGCTCTTATCCGCCCCCCAAACAGTAAGGTCAGGTGCATAACTATCCGAGGACGGGTCTGCAGATGGTGTGATCCCGTCATTCCGGTTAGCCTCATTTCTGATTTCTAGGTATTGCTGCAGGTTTAATAATTTGGGTAGGTTAGTTGCGCTGCTAATGCCTTGGTTAAAATTGACTTCGACCTTAGTCTTTCCGCTTTTACCTTTTTTAGTCATGATGAGGACTACCCCGTTACTCGCCCGGGAGCCATAAATAGCTGTGGCGTCAGCGTCCTTCAAGATCGTGATGCTCTCTATATCATCTGGGTTTAAACTGTTTAGCGGGCTAATTGGGCCGCTTGCCGTTAATGACAGGTTGCCGCCGGTAGAATTGAACGTGCCACCTATCGTTGTCCCGAGGGGTACACCATCAATGATATATAAAGGGTTAGTGCCTGCCAGTACGGAACCTTTTCCCCGTATCTGAATAGCAACATTTCCACCAGGCAAACCATTAGTCGTCTGTACAAATACCCCGGGAGCCCTACCGGACAAGGCTGACAATACATTGGTGACTGGTTGTTTATCGATATCCGCTGAAGTTAATGTTGATTGACTTCCGGTATTGAGTTTTTTGGTTGTTTGGCCGTACCCAATGACCTGAACCTCGTTCATCGCGCTTGTTGCTTCTTCCAAAACGATTGCAAGTGGCATGATTGACGCTGCGTTGTAGGATACATCTTTGGTTCTGAAGCTAATGAAACTGACGGTCAGCAAGCCTTCGCTGGGAAGGTCTGCAAGCGAGAACATGCCCTTGTCATCCGTAATAGCGCCTTTAGTGGACCCTTTTAAAATAACTGTAGCGCCGGGCAACGGCAGATTTTTAAAGTCAACAACGCGGCCGGTGACTAAAAATGTGGGTTGCCCCTGAACGCTTTCATTTAACTTTTTTTTTGAAATAATGACCGTTTTGTCCTGGATAGCAAATGAAAGTGGCTGATTGAGGAATATTTGATTAAGCGCAGAATTAAGCTCTTCATTTTTAACATTAATTGTAACAGGTTTGGATAGCCTCAGGTCCTCGGTCGACAAAAGAAAATCGTAACCTGTTTGCCTGTTGATTTTGTCAAAGACCTTATTTAAAGGGGCTTTTTCCTCGGAAAGCGAGACCTTCTGAGCAAAACCGGATGTGATCTGTAATAATCCTAAGACCATGAGGACAAGGGAGTATTTTAAAACCAAAGTTGATTTTCGGGCATAGCCGGGCGGCTGCACCAATTTCTTATAGTAAAAATTGTACATTTGATGGAGCGGGTTATGCGTTGCGCCTGTTCATTTTCCAAGATGCGGGAGGCGCTCAGCGATTCATTAATAGTTTAAATACTGTTGGATAGCCAAGCTTAAAGTCCAGGTAGCCGGCGCTAACCGGCCCCCTGGCTTTGTAATTAACTAACTGTCTGATTACACTTCTACTTCATTACTGTGACTCTCCTTCCCTCAATTTTAAAATGAACTGTTTTGGTTGCTTCAAGAGCTTTTAGGACCTGGCTGATGTTTTTATTTCTGGAAATAATACCATTTAATCCGCCGTCTGATTTTGTGCCTTCATATTCTACCTCGACATCATACCAACGGGCAAGCTTGCGCATGATGCTGCTGATGGGTTCGTCCTCAAATTTAAAATAGCCGTTTTTCCAGGCAAGTGCTTCCGCCGGGTCGACTTCATGAACCGTAATTTGATGTTTGATCACTGATGATTGATCATTTGGCTTGAGGATCATCGAAGAACTGTTGCCTAATACGCTCACCTTCACACGGCCTTCAATAAGCGTCGTTTTAAGTGATGGCTCGTCAGTATAACTGTTGATATTAAAATGGGTACCCAACACTTCTATACGCTGGTCGTCGGAGATCACGATAAAGGGATGTGTAGCATCTTTCGCTACCTCAAAATAACCTTCGCCGGTTAGTTTAACGATCCTGTTTACACCGCGGCTGAATGATGTCGGAAAGGCAAGCGATGAGGCTGCGTTAAGCCAGACCTGTGAGCCGTCAGGAAGCTTGATCTGCCATTGCCCGCCGTTCGGGGTGGTAATGGTATTTTGCCCGATTACATTTTCAGAGCCGGAATATTCGAAGACCACCTTTCCTGATTTGGCCTTTATGATCTTAATACCTTGCTGCTGAAATAGCTGGCCGTTGGTTGCGTCAGATAGGTTGATCCGCTGCCCTCTGGCAAGTGTGAGAATGGCTTTGTTAGTACCTGGCGGAAGGTCGTTTTTTGCCAGTTGGTTAGTTGGTTCCGGCCTGCGGTTTTCAAAAAATAGCATAGTAACGGAGATGATGACGCCGATGAGGGCCGCGGCAGCGGCCAACCTGATGCCAATGCGGAAGAATTGGCCCTGGTTGCCGGGTAACCGGCGGAAGATGTCATGCTTTGCCGCTTTTATCCTTTTTCCGGAGAGCCTGAACGGCTGGGCTTCATTGTGCTGGAGATACCATGCTTCCAGCAACGCGCGCTCCTCATCCGTTGCGGTGCCGTCATTGTATTTAGCAAAAAGTAATTTGAGTTCATCTTTGTTCATAGCCACGATTGATTTGCGTCAACATTAAACATGTCGATGTTTTAGGCAAAAGCAATAAGATGGATATGGATATTTTTTAACGGGTAAGTTTCAACAAAAAGGCGAAAAAAAAGGGCCCGCTCAAAGACCTTGTAAATGAGGTATATAAAACGGGCCTTAGATCAAGTTTTTTACTTGATCGGACAATCGATCAGTTTAATGGTCAAGTTAGGGATATCTGCGTATTCGGTAACCAGATCATCGAATGCTGTCTTGTGTTTTCCTCCCGGATCATCGTTAACTTTAAAAACCAAATAGTAGCTGTATTCTGATTTGGTCGCAGCAATGTACTGCTTCATTTTCTCTTTGTAGGCTTGGCGCTGGACATCTTTGGTGATCTCCGTATTGTGCAGTAATTTCATCTCTGCCATGATCGGGCCGACAAAGCCATATTTCAAAAGTATATCCAGTCGTTTGCCGTCGAAAAGTTCTACCTCCCGATGAATATCCGTATCCCGTAAACCCTGTCGAAGCAGGCTGTTTTCCAGCGTGACCTGAAAGGTTTTCTGAAGGATATCTTCATTGAATAAGCTGGTAAGCTTCGCTTTTTTAGCACCGGACAATTGTACCGCCGGTTGGTAATAACCTTTGTTTAATACAAAATCCTGGAGATCTTCAATTGCTGCGTCAACCAATGCCGCCAGATCGGCTTGATCGCGTACTTGCAGATATTGTTTGTTTTTGATCTCGTTATACTTTTTTACCGGTTCGCTGATCGTCCGGAAAAGTTCGTAGGAGTTCGTAAGGTTGATCTCCAGGCTCCTTAAAAAATGCTTAAAAGTGCCCGCAGTTGATTTAAATGCGAATTCGGACAAAATACCACGAATGCGGTTGAGTACCGCCAGACTGTTATGTTTGTTGTAATAATTGAAAACGATCAGTTGAAGGTAATGGCTGTACCGGTTAAAATCAGGCTTTTTCCGAAGCTTCAAAGATTTTCGTAACAGCTTTTCCATATGGGCATGAATGTTTTTATCTTCCATTTCATCAAACACCGCTGCAAATTGCGGCCTATCCAATTCCTGTTCCCAGTCCGGGTAGGGGCGCGCGGAACTCTCTTTTGGCCGGTCCGGGTATGCCCGCTGCCGGCTGATCAATTGCGCGAAACGCCAGTCAATAGATGGTTCATCCCCAAATTGCCTGATCAAAATTTCATTGGCTAATTCTGCCATCCTTTTTTTCGAGGGAATATTTTCATCATACTCGTTAAATAAACTCATTAAGTACGCCTGGTCAGTAGGTTGGGTACTAAGCTCCCCATAGGCGATCAGCGCTTTTTCTTTGTCATTATGATCGGTAATATCAGATTCGATCATGATCTTAAGGACAGGTTTGAATGCATGAAGTTTATAGCTGGAGATCAGCTTAGCAAAAGAGGCTGCTGAGGAAAAAATATAATCATCATTTCGCTGCGTACAGAATTCCAGTAATTCCTGCGCCTCCGCGTCTGATATGTCGCCTAAAAAGTCGAGAATACGTGGGGTACGGTCTTGCTCATTGATCATGTACTCATTCAACAGGGGCAAGTATTTGATAATCTTACTGCGGTTCCTGGTGAGCACATCCACCAGGTCCAATTGCAAGGCCGCTTCTATAAAGTGCCCGAAACGGAACCAATAGTCATAATTGGCGTGATAGGTAACCGTATTCCCATGGCGGTCAAGATTTACACGGTAGATTTCAGGTTCTACGCGATCCAGGATATTGGTCAATTGCTCTTTGATATATTCCAGTTCTTCCGGTTTGATGATATCCTTTAGCTTTTCGCGGTTAGATAAATAGAATTGGAATAGGTCCCGGTGATAGTAGTCCTCACCAGGGATTAAGTGATCCTGCAGTTGCTGGGCCAGCCGGTCTCTTTCACGTTGTTCCCTGGCGGCTGCAGTCTCGGGTGTTTCCTCCGGTTGTGTAAATAATTGCGGATATTTTTGCTTGAGTTCTGACACCAGCGCTTGCCTTCCCATATCGCCGGCGATGTTAAGCTGGCCAATCACCCGGTATATCGCCCGGTTAACCCAGCGTTCTTCCAGTAAACCCTCGTAGATCTGGTCGAACTGGTCAGCAGTAATTACATGCGCTACCGCTTCCGATGAATGATCAACAATATCTTCTGCATTGGGGCGCTGCAACAGCCGCTCCAAAAAACTTTCGTCTTTCCTGATCAAATATTCTAAGGCCCGGTCTATATAATCTTTGATATGTCCGGAGTAATAACTGTACCGTTCATTGCCGGCCATCGTATAGAGCAGTTGCTCCGACAGCGCATCCAGCCCTGCGGAATTGATCGCGGCGATATGATCAAACAACTGGTAGAACGTGATAAAGCGGCTCTCGTTGTTGAAAAGCGATTTGATCAGTGTGGGATCTCCCATTAATGCATTGAAAACGGCAGTGATCCCTGCTTCGGTTTTTAACGATGTGAGGAAGTCTTCCTTTCCCTTTAAAAAAGGCTTGGTTTGCAGGATCTCGATAAAAAAGTCTGTCATCTCATCGCCGCAAAGCCGCCCTATCGTTTGCAGGTAAATGGATAATTGTTCCTCTCCTTCCTGTTTCATGGTTTCAGCCATAGCCTTTAACTCCGTTGCTGCATCCAGGGCCTCCAGCGCCCAAAGCATGACTTCGTATTGTCCTTTCAATTCAGGAATACTGAGGCATTGCAGGAGGTAGGCCTTCCAAACCTGCTTTAACCCAGTCTGCAATTTATTGTTATTAGCGATACTTCTCACCATCAATACCTGGTTGATGAACTGCCGTAGGGTATCCGAATCATACACCGCCAACGGCTGGATGGCCAGTAAGTGTTCGTTCTTGGCCGGTACATAAAGGCCGGCGAGCAGGTCGTTTTTCTGGTACAATATTTTTCCGCTGGATTGAAAATTCCAGTAAATGGCCTCGAATAATCGGGCTTTTACCTGATCATCTGCCTTTTCAATACCTGGCCCCATTAATATTTCGATCAACCGGTCGTCGGTCTGCCTTTCTGCATTGTTTTTCAGATAATTGGCCAGGCTGCCCGCCACTTTCTCTGCATCCAGTTCGATGGCATATTGAAGGACATCCAGCCAGCTAGAGTAAATGACCTGCAGGTCTTTCTGTAAAATCAGATCATAAAGCACTTGCGGGCTGTCACTTAAGCGTACCAGCTCTTTCGCAGCGAGGTATTCCTGGAACTCTGTATGCTCGAACTCCAGGAAGGTATTTTCGACACTTTTTAAGGTGCGCTCGATAAAACGGTCAATACTGCTGTTGGTCAGGAAGATCTGATTGACATTAGATTGCGCCTCATCCAAAAAGGTGATGAGTTCATCTTTAGAGATCCGGTTGCGCTGGTAGACCTCCATGATGAAGGCCAGCTTCTCAAGTACCCTTTTTGTGAGCTCGATCTCGTTCATATTGAGTTTGCGTAACTCCTGGTCTTTTAGATAGGTCAAAATAACCTGCAACTGATCACCCGCCGGAGCGGCCGCATCGCCGGCCCCCGATAGCAGCTCGGACTGACGTTTGACTTCGGACATTAACTGGTAATAGATCACCTTTTCGAAAATATCTGTCCGCCCCATTGCTTTGATCTCCTCCGGAAGGATCTGTTGCTCGCTGATTGACTGTACTAACGCGGCCAGGTAACGTGGGGTTTTTAACACGGAATCACGACCGGGTTGGCCAATCGATTTATAGACAATGGTCTCGATCAATTCGTCATCGCTTAGAAAATGGTTTAAATAGTTGCGGATATGAAACTCCCGGAACGGTTGCAGCTGCAGAAATTTGGCCTTCTTAAAAAGTTCGACGTAGCGCTCGAAGCGGGTGATGTAATGGGTACGGCAGGCGATAAAGATTTTCTTATCAGGGTTCTGCTGATTGATCTCGCGTATTCGGTTCAGTGATTCCAAAAAGAGTATGGGTGGCACCTCATCCAGGCCATCAAAATAGATATGGGTAAAGCTACCGGTGTCGTAGGCCTTTTTTTTGTCAGCGAATTCCCGGCAGTCGATCCGAATGGTTGCTGTTTCGGAATTGATCTGGTCAATAAGCTGATTGATCAGTTGGCTTTTTCCGTAACCAGGTTCACCTATAATGAACAGACAGGAGAAGCGGTTAATACCTTCCAGGTCAAAGGTCTGGGATTTATCGTGATTCCAATAGTTCCGGATAAAATCGTCTTTCTCGAAAGTCTCCTTAAAACTATCGTAGATAGATATGGCGGGATTAATGTAATAGGGTTTCATAGGTCGCTGATTATTTAGGGTATAAAATTCAGAAATTCCCGTGAAAGCCAAAATATCAAAATGTATGATTGGTATTATTTCATTTATAGATGGTAAATTATCATTAGCGTCAAGATAAGCAACCCTAGTTTGCTTCTTAATATTCTGAGGGCATTGGTAACTTGGGTAGATACATTATTGACTGAGGTTGACAACCGGTCAGCGATCTCCTGATGGTTAAGCTCCTCTTTACGGCTCATTTCAAAGATAACGCGCATCTTAGGTGGCAATGCCGCGATCTGCTGGTCGATATAGGCTTTGAACTGGGCTTCTCTGATCTGGTAGTCCGTGGAGATGACGGGCCTGGAGGTCAGGAACTCCTGAAGTGACTCATAGTGCTTCTGTTTGACCTGTTCATGGGCGAATAAGTCGAATATCTTATACCGTGCTGCGTTGATCAGGTAGCCGGGGATGTTACCGATAAACCCGATACTATCCCGTTTGAACCATAGGCTGGCAAAGATTTCCTGCACGATGTCTTTGGACTGATCTTCGTCCTGGAGCTTCTTATAGACATGAACGTAAATCAGTTGAAAGTAGCGGTTATAAATTTCAGTATAGGCGGAGTGGTCCGACTGTTTTAGCAGTTGGAGAAGCTCATTGTCAGAAAGGGTTTTACGACTGGCCATCCGCTAACATTTTAAAAATGTAAGCCTCAGACAAGTTTGGATAGGACGTTATAATACGGCCGGAACCCACCTGTCATGTTGCAAGGCTCTGGTAAGCCTACCTCTCGCGAGGGAATCTCCATGACATAAGTGAGCTCCGGCCCTATTGGATATAGGGTACGGAAGCCACACTTACACTCGCAGATTCAATTTACCAGATTTAGCAGCGAGGCTCGTTAGCAGTCCTAATGTTCTTATTTAAGAACTGCAAAAGTAACTTATTTATTAATCAACAAATAGTGCTAAGGTAATTAATAATGACATATATGTGTGTCATTATCTGAATTTATTTTGTATTCTTTTATAGCTGATGTCTCGGAACATAAAAATATCGGCTATAGAACAACATGTAATTGATTTTGTAATGGATTTAAGATCTAAACACAACTTAAATCAAGAAGATGTAGCGAACATTATTGGCACAAAAAGGTCATTTATAACCAACATTGAAAGCGGAAAAAATCCGGCAAAATATAATCTTAATCATATAGATAAATTGGCAGATCATTTTGGTCTATCTCCTAAGGATTTTCTTCCGGAAAAGGCAAATAAGCATTTATAGTTCGGGCGTTGCCTTCTGCCCAGGCTTTTCTTTACAAGTCCTCGCTATAGCTGTGGGCTTTCCAATGCAATCCTTAACGCATTTTGTTTTAATAGTTTACATCCTTTTCATGAAACAGATTCGTTTTGTTCTTGTTAGAGTAACAACATTTACCAATAAATAAAATTATGGCAACAAAGGGAGCAAAAGTGGAAAGGCGTTCGGTGTCCGAACAACCACATGAATTAGCTTACGAAGCTAAAAAAGAAGGTACTACTACTAAGAAAGTAGAAGCCGCCAAAAAATCAGCCGGGTCTAATCAGCGCAGTGCCGTTGAAAGCAAACTTACCGGTAAGAAATAAGCCGAAACAGATCGTTTATAGACAGCCCCGCAAGGGGCTTTGTTGTCTTCGGATTTTATGAAAATTGCTACTTACAATATCAATGGCATTAACGGCCGTTTAGAAATACTGCTGCGCTGGCTTAAAGAAGCGCAGCCGGATATTGTATGCCTACAGGAACTTAAAGCCGAGAACCATAAATTCCCGGAAAGAGCGATTAAAGAAGCCGGCTATCAGGCGATCTGGCTTGGTCAGAAAAGCTGGAACGGTGTGGCCATCCTTTCTAAAACGGAGATCAGGGAATTGCGTAATGATCTTCCCGGTGAAGATGACCAGTTTACGCATAGCCGTTATATTGAAGCTTTTGTTAACGGCATCGTTATTGGCTGTATTTACCTGCCTAACGGTAATCCATGGCCCGGCCCTAAATTTTATTATAAGTTACGCTGGTTCCAAAGATTAGCAGATCATGCGAAAGATCTGGTTGACCGTGAACTACCGGCGATCCTGATCGGCGATTATAATGTAATGCCGACAGATTTGGACACTTACAAACCTGAAAAATATAAAGAGAACGCCTTGTTTCGTCCTGAGAGCCGAAAAGCATACAAGGACCTTGTAGATCAGGGTTGGACGGATGCGATCAGAACGCTTTATCCCGACCAGCGTATCTATACCTTTTGGGATTATTTGCGGGATGCCTATGGCCGGAATGCGGGCCTTCGTCTTGATCATTTCCTATTAAACAAAAATATCGCACCAAGGCTTGCAGCAGCTGATGTCGACAAGCATGTTCGCGGATGGCAAGGCGCAAGTGACCATGCACCTGTGTGGATTGAGTTGTCTGATAAAGATGGCTCAAAGCAGAATAAGAAAAAAACCTCCGTTTTGAAAAAGGAGCATGTCACAGAAACTTTGGCCTATGTACCTGCACCGTCAGAGCCAAAGGGCTTGGCGGCCTTGCTTAAAAACTTGCCTACAACTAGTATCCCTGAAGGAATTTCTCCGATGAAAGCGACACTGGTTGACCTACCATTCGATGAGCCGGGTTGGATATATGAGATCAAATGGGATGGCTATCGTGTGATCGCCGTACTGTATGACGGCAAAGCCACATTGGTTTCAAGGAAGAACTTAGTATTTGAACAGTTTGACCCTGTAAATAAGCTGATGGAAGCATGGAATTTCAATGTAGTTCTTGACGGGGAGGTTGTAGCGCTGAACGATCAGGGTACCGCAGACTTTGGCGCCTTGCAGAACTGGAAAAATACAAAGAATGCCCACCTGGCTTATTACGTCTTTGATATTTTATGGTATAATGGAAAGGAGCTGACAGGTTTACCTCTTCAGCAAAGGCGTGAAATTCTTGATGCTGTTTTACCAAAGGATAACGAAATGATCCGCCCCAGCCAAATATTTGACGTTAACGGTGTTGATTTTTTTGAAGCAGCAAAAAAAATGGGTCTGGAAGGAATTATCGCCAAACGGGCGGATAGTGTCTATACGTCCGATATACGTTCAAGAGAATGGCTAAAGATCAAAGCCAAACGCAGGCAGGAAGTAGTCATCGCTGGTTTCACAAGGAACGAAGGGGTCGTGAAATCTTTCAGTGCTTTAGCCATCGGTGTTTATGACCATAAAGGCATTTTACATTATATAGGCAAAGTCGGCACAGGTTTCAACGCTGCCCGGCAGAAGGAAATGATGAAATTGTTCGAACCGTTGGTTGCTGCTGAAGGTCCCTTTGAGATCGAACCTGATGTGGATGAGCCCTCACAGTTTCGTCCGCGACGAATGGGTGCCAAAGCTACGTGGCTTAGGCCTGAATTAGTTTGTGAGATTGAATTTGCAGAAATCACAAGTGATGGCAAAGTTCGTCATGCGTCATTTAAAGGTATGCGCGAAGATAAATCCCCAAAAGAGGTCATAATGGAAATGGAGACTGACACTGATACCGTCGTTGATACTGAGGAAGCTGATATTTCGTCCTTAAAAGATGGGCAACCAAAGGCCAAAGTTAACAAGCCTGTAAAGCCTAAAACAAATGATAAGCCGGCAGATCTTTTACTGACCTCAACAAATGATACGGAAGAAAAAAAAATCGGCGGGCATTTGATCAAATTTACACATTTGAATAAACTCTACTGGCCGGAAGATGGGATAACCAAACGGGAAATGTTCAATTATTATCACCAGGTAGCACCGTTTATGGTGCCCTATCTGAAAGACCGGCCCATGTCCTTGAACCGGTTTCCGGGTGGGATTCATGGGGAAAGTTTTTACCAGAAGAATGTAAAAGATAAAGCTCCGGAATGGGCTGAAACTATGCCGCATACCAATAGTGAGGGTGTTGCCAAAGATTATCTATTGGGTAACAACGAAGCGACCTTACTCTGGATGGCGACGTTGGGCTGTATCGAGATGAACCCTTGGTTCAGTCGGGTGCAATCGCCGGATAATCCTGATTATTGTGTGATCGACCTTGATCCGGACAAACAGCATTTCGACCAGGTCATAGAGGCCGCACAGGAAGTCAAAAAGGTACTGGACGCTATTGACGTGCCGAGTTACCCGAAAACTTCAGGATCAACGGGAATGCATATTTATATCCCGCTGGGCGCGCAATACACTTATGACCAAAGCCAGCTTTTTGCCAATATCATTGTTAAACTGGTCCACAAACAGATCCCTGATTTCACTACGCTTGAACGTATGATCTCCAACCGTAAAGGAAAAATGTACCTGGACTTTTTACAGAACCGTCCCGGTGCCACAATAGCGGGTGTCTATTCTTTGAGGCCGAAACCGGGCGCCACCGTTTCCATGCCGGTAACTTGGGACGAGGTTAGACCGGGGCTAACGATGCGGGATTTTACTATACATAATGCCATAGACCGCTTGAAAGAAACAGGTGACCTATTCGAGGGGGTACTCGGCACTGGAATTGATTTAAAGACCACACTTACTAAAGCAAAAGATTTTTTATAGAACGCCTTTACAGCTGTAAAAATGAAAGATATCCCTAATAATAATGTTCCACAAAACTATTATTTTTATAAAACATTATGGGACGCAGAAACAGACAGCAACAACCTCGGCCAAATTCCCCTGTTCCGCCTTCAATGGTCGATAAAAAAGACAGTTTCTTATTTCAAATCAAATTGATACTTATAACGGGCCTTGTTAGCGTAATTGGAGCGCTAATCGTTTATCATCTGACCAAATCACCAGAACCGGCTTCTAAAAGGTCGGGTAATGTAACCAATCCCGTTACAATAATACAGAGTGCTGTTCCGTTATCAAAAGATACCAAACCTGAGTTACTTATAAATTATAACGGTAAAGCTTCTGTTGGTAGCGTTGACATGGTCGCAGAATCCTTTAGTGATTCCATTGGTCTTTGGTTTTATACTAAAAATGTAGGATCCAGTAGTGCTAAACATATTGTCACACAGATTGCGATGATTTTCCCAACTTTTGATTTCCGTAATGTTGACAAAATCGAGAGTGAAAATCCATCGTTTAAAATTCGTAGTGGAAGCACATTTACTTGCTTAAAATATGTGCCATTTGAAAAGACAGATACCGCAATAATTTATTTGAGAATGCGGTATAAGGATTCATTAAATAACAATTTCATTTCTGAACCGTGCTTCCTATACTATACGCCAGGCTCGTTTGATAATGACCTTGCAGAAATGCCTACAGAATATTATCAACGAGTTAAAAAGATCTTGACAAAAAAGCACCTGTGGTGATAACTCGATGCGCTTACCACAAGCGACCAGCATTGCATAGCCTATAAAGTAATAAAAGTTATTCTAGCGGCAGTATTTTTAGACTTAACAGATCGGCTGTCAAATGATGCATCGGACATACCATCTTATTGTTTTGTAAGATCATCCTTGTGCCGAAATGAGGACAGCGCCGTCCCTGGCAGGTCACACCTACATAACCGGCATACCAGTTGGCATACAGGTCCGCATTTTCGCCGTTTTCCGGTAAACGCAGGCCTGTG
>Ga0247734_1001806_pt1 | contig 15405 bp, 10 predicted proteins | sample UWRJL103311B2_FD_180933 | JGI IMG/M metagenome (GOLD analysis project Ga0247734, IMG submission 180933) | Plant litter microbial communities from Arlington Agricultural Research Station in Wisconsin, United States - UWRJ-L103-311B-2 | ecosystem: Environmental > Terrestrial > Plant litter >... | reverse complement strand
TGTTCGAAGAGGGTCTTGAAGGTCGTGACCAAGCTGCCTTCATTGCCAATGACGACTCCGAGTTTAACCATGGCTCTGCTTTGAAAATCGGTGTTATTGCCTCGTTCATTTGTGGTCAACTAGAATCCAAATGCAAAGCTGGAGCTGAAGCTGTCTCTGCGTGTAATGCTGGGCAAGCCGCTGCTGGTAAGTTTTGGAATCCTGCTATATAATAAATAAGTTAACTAACATAACATAGCCAAATTAGCTGGCCAAGCTTCGGCTGACGCCTTCAACTCAGCCCTTGGGTTTTAGATAGAGTGGTTAGGAGATCTGGAAGTTTGGAATTATAACACTTAGGTAAAGAAGGGCGGCGTTCTGTATACATATTTATATCCTGCAGGGTATTAGACTCGAGATGATTCAATGAAAGCTTAACTACTTAATCAACCGTTCTCATTCGTGATACTTCCTATTGATATATTCTTGATGAATACCCCCTGGTGATCATGTGATTTGTCACATGAGCTGGGAATTTAGTGGACAAAACAAAGCATCATATTGATAGCACGTCGCACCTGCAATATAACTATCACTTACAGAACACAATGAGCATCCTACGTGATAGCATGTAGTCTACTCATATTAAAAAGTGAGACGACACTTATCGCGAAATTGTTCTAGTGACCAATTTTCATGGACCAGAACAACAGACACTAGCGGCCGCTTCATAAGCGAGCTCCCCTACTTCTCCTCATTTTCCCCATCTCTACTCTCCATTAGCCTTCACCTGCGTTGTAAACTCCCAAAGCTCCCAAATTTACCTAGCTAGAGCACATACCAATCTTTTCCACTGCAAAATGTCCGCGTTAACCAATGTCCTTCGTCATATTACCAAGAAAGCGGCCCATCCCAACACTTTACTCTACAATGTACAACTCGAGCGTGCGAAGAACAAGTATTTATTACGGGGACAGCTAGGCGATGGATTAGATGGAACAGTTGCGTTAGACGCCCCGAAGGAGGATGATGGAATTGTAAAGATTGAAACAGAGGAGTCGAGTAAGGAAGAACGATTCGCGATGCAGAATGATATGGAAGATATGTGTCGAGTAAATGGTAATGTTAAAAGGGGAGAGGTAGGGAAAGATGGAGGAATTCGTTGATAACTTTACTCTCTTAACGGGAATAAATTCGATGGGCGTTTTGGATGGACTGATTTGGTAATGCATGAAGCATGGCGTTCTGGTTTCTTGGAAGCACTCCGCTTTTATGTAAAATTAACAATGATACCCATCTCTATACTTATTTCGTCGTATTATACTTCACGTAAGCAAATGTGATCGTATCATATTTTCTTTGTGACCTATGTAAATTCCTCAAATTGACTGAAACATGGCGGTCGAATTGAAGCACTAGAGTTTATTCAGCTGACTAGTACTATTGGTAGGGAATAAGTACTCTTAATATAATAACTAAATGTAGTCAATATTGGGCTTTCTTTTCTCTGGAGAGAGCTATGAAGCATTAGTCTCTAACCGCCTGGCCACTTGCAGCAATCGGCCTAGCTATGAAAGTTAACTATGGTCGAAAAAGACATCAACTTTATTTAAAGTGGAAGTAGCAAGAACAACCAAGCAGAACTCTAGTATCACTGAGGTCGTGGTATAACTTGTCATTGTATTCTGTTCAGTGTAGTTTAAATAGATATCTTATCCAATTTATCACCACTTCGACAAGTAAGTAGCTGTTGTACTTCATTAAGAGGTTTTACGTAGAGTAGACTTGAGCTAAGCTACTTACAATATCTCATTGTATTAGCGGCAGTACACATATGTCTTGATTGCCTGTTCTATTCGCTTCCATTTTAATTCAAGCAAACTCCAAGCTCAAAGCTATACATAAATACAGAAGGAAGATACAGAAAGACTATAGTGGTGACCAATATACCATATAGTGAGTAACAGACGGGACTCGAAATATATACCCAATGAAGCTCTTGTATTAAAATGCTGGTAGTCAAAATTTGACCGTATCTAGCTTTGAACACCTCCTTTAACACAAATTCTACTTATTCAGGTGAAAGCAACTCTCATCTCCAGGCCAATGTTTGATTCCTAGTTTTGAGCCACATGCATAAAAACAAGAGAGAATATATGCGATGCAAAGAACAACGAAATTAGCAATGAAAGAAGAAATGCAACCGACAACAATTACATTGTATAATTCACAGAGTAATGTTGCCGAGTAAAGTAGCATACTGTTTGTTCGGCACGCTACTAACCTTACTGGGGCACAGTCCAATGACACAAATCCTGTCAGCAGGTGCAGCGGCGACAACGAGCATTTGGTATAAATTGTTAGGCATCCTATCCTTTGACACAATGATGCTCCGGCATTCTGTTAATTCCCGCGGCAATGAGAAGTATAGGAAAGTAAAGCATCGAATCAACAAGTTGTCATTTTTGGAGCTGATGTCGTAGTTTCTGTATTATTAAAGGGCATCGTATAGGAATCACATATTAATCTCGAAAGCTTCCTCTTGAGCGAGCTTTGGTAAGCGCAGATGCTTTTTTTCGCCGACTAGGACTCAAGCACTCTCGACCCACGAGGTCGAATGGCCCAAAACCTAGAGAAACAATCATTACGGAAACGTCTCACACTACAGGTAAGCATTATCATTTTTCGTGACTCGTATGATATGTCTCATCGGTTCCTGCGTAGGTGTGCTGAATCCAATTGACATTAGATCGATGGCTCTCTGGCAAGCCTGATAAGAGGCATAGTGTAACAACAACATAGCCATGACTTACAGGTTCCGGGGTAACACATCTCACATGTACGAGAAGAAACTAGTGCTGTTATAACTGCTAGGCTCTTTGCGCAAGGATTCTTTACGAAATATGGCCTTATCGAACAGCCTTATCCGGTCCTCTGACTAGGACTCCAGATCTATAAATGAAAACACAATCGATTTTTCATGGAAGTAGCCTATACAAATTCCACTTGCTACCGATGGGACCACCTCAACCTTTCGTCACAGACTTTTGCCAGATGTTCAGTGTCCAAAATTGGATATGTGGGGTGGGAGTCTTTTGTTGACTTATCGGACCTCCATCCATTCCAGTCAAAAATGGTCAGAGCTCACCACCAAATACAGTGGTGGCTGAATGAGACCTTTGCGAGTTGCCTGCATAATAATAATATCCTTTAATTCTAGAGTTAGAGTTCCGAAATACTAGAATTCAAACTCATTGCAATGAGCAATTTGGTACTCATGAGGAGAGATATTACTTGGCTGCAGTTGAAATCTTCATATATTGGTATGCTTAACAAGGGCACCAATATTTGAGGAACTAAGACTTAGCTATTGGTGCAGAGCCCATGACGAAACAAGAGTCTCATGTTAAATCGGCTTTTGTCAGACACCGTTAAATCAAGAATAAGAGCATCACTCCCAATGAATATGTGCTGGCCGCCTCTCCGAACTTTCCTGCTATGTTAATAGAAATTGCTCAAATCCATGTTGCCACTAGAGAATAAGAAATATGTACAAATCAGTTGCAGTAAATAGAGATGCACTCTGCAATACATCAAGACTTCTATCCCTTTTCAAATGTGCTATGAGGCTTTTATTCATACATCACACCACCCTTCAGAATACAGCCACCGATCAAAGAGCCTCATCGATAGCACCACTGCCGGGCGAAACGCTTGAACGCCAATCAGCTGGACCATGTGGGTTATCAAGCTCACAATCAAGTAGACCGAGTACGTTTCGTAAGAATGCATTAAAAGGCAGTATCCTGTCCGATGCCAAAAGGAAGACTATGTTAACAAAGTGGAAAGTCATCTCTCGTATCCATGCCAAGCCCAATGTTCAATATGCCAAACGCCGTGGTATACCATGCCTATGTACCCTTTCCATGCATATTTCAATGGCTTGCTTGCAACCGCTTGCAATGCCATTCACCCGATAACCACTGAGAGGCTATCGTCCTGTTCTATCCCATACACTTCTACATTTAATCTCACCTCCAACATCTCTACCTCGAGTGTGTTGGGAACGTGAGTCTGGGCTAATAAGCCGCGATAGGGCTCGCATATTTCAACGGCGAGCCTTGTTTCGACGAACCCGCTGAGTTTCGTCTCTTAAATATGTGTTCTACCATAACCTTGGGACCTACAAAGTCCATCTTTAGCTGCGTAAGAGGAACAGCGACTTGACGGGATCTTGGCTTTGGGTGGAAATGTCTCTTGATAGAGTCATCGACGAGAGCAATGAGTCCAGTTGCAACGATAACGCTGATGATTGTTAGATGGACATTGTTCCGAACAGGGCTTGAAATAAAAACTTACTCTGCAACATCAGTGAGTGCCTCCAAGACGCTCTTGTCGCTAATCCACATAAAGCAAGGAGGCACCCAACCACCCGCTGCTTCCTCCACCTCGATCTGATGCAAACTTCGCATCTCAGGTACAATGTGAGCTACAGCCCGGCTGCTCTCACCTTTGAAAAGGTGGTAGGATACTGCCTTACCCGCGCCATCCTTCTCGGTCACGCGTTTCCATGTATATGTGGAACCCCAATACTCAAACTCGTACCGCTTCGACGACTTGGCTCCACAACGCTTCACATCAATCTGCGCGTAGTTTGAGAACTCTAGCTTAGTGGTATTCGTTGAGATTTTGGCCGACGATTGCTTCTCCGACATGAACTCCCCGACTTCGTCATCCTCCTCTGGAGTTGAGCCATAGCCGCTATCTTGTCTCCTAGCCGGGGTCTCACTTCTTGAACTTTGTGTCGAGGCAGTCGAGTTGGTTCGCTTGAAGTCCGGCTTCGTTCGGGCGATGTTGGCGAAGGCGTTGCTCATCGATCGTGTAAGGCCAGGTCGTTGTTCTGATGGCTTGAGGTACTTCCTACTTGAGTGGCAGACTTCTCGACCAGATGAACGTTCGTACCGACGGAGTGAGAAATCCCTGTTTTTGAGATCTTGCAGCTTCATATGGAATAGCTGTACATTGGCTTTATGTTTGCTATGCGTATCTTCGGTATCAACCCGCAGGTTCATATTTCCATCCCATGTTGTGTCATCATGGCGAATGTACAATTTCCTTGATGTCGGGAAGAAATCTGCAAAGTCTAAAGTCGTGGATGGCCTAGTATTGGATTCGACCTCTTCATTAATTTGGTATTCCGGTACGTCATATTCGGGATCGTAGACTTCAGGTTCTTCGAAGAGATCTTCTTGCGATGCCTCTGACTTGTAGGTTTCAGCCGATGATCTAGGGTAGTATGATGAGTATGTCGTCGCTGGGGAGACGACATAAGCTCCCGAATAGATAGGCGCATCTGTTTGGGCATGGACAAGAGATGGTCTAGGACTGTATAACGTGGGCGCAGTGCTTTGCGAGTCCTGTGAATCGTCACTCGTGCGAGAACCAGTGCTCCTGGAGCTGACGTCTGTGTTGCATCTGCGAATAGTTGAAGGCATCTTGGTGGTTGTGTGGTATTATCGGGAGGTAGCGGTGTGATATATTGACATGAGGGGGCTGCAATATGTAGTTTCGATTTGAACGAAGGATTATTTAGAAAGGTAAAAATCTTTGCAAACTCTTCTACAAAAGCAATTAATGAATAACGGGAGGCTCCAGATCTTGAGCTATAGTAACATGTTGATTGCCGTGGTTAAATATGAGGGGTGTATATGAACGTGGAGAGTTTTGCGCAAGATGTGGCGTGAATGGGTCGCAAATCTCTCTAGATACGGTGAAGATGCCGTGTGGGTGAAGTCGAAATCCCGTTAATAATCGTGGCCGTGGGATGTGGTGTGAAGGGAGGATCAATATAGTTTTGGGGGGGGATTTGCTGGAGGAGGGGAAATCGGGTGCTTTGAAAATGGCCAGAGTGGTGGTTGGTGAATATTGTATTATGAGGTGCTGCTCTGGAACGGCGGAGGACTCCCTACAGTATCCATACAGTAATACAGTAGTAAAGTATGGGGGTCGCTGCTGAGGATCACGGGGCGGCGGCGGGGATGGCGAGGGAAATCTACGGAAGGCTAGACGAGGCAAAAACAGGGATCCCTTCAAAACTTGACCATCTTGACAACTTGGCGCAGAAGCAACACTGTGAATGGCCCAGCTGCCACACAACTGCAAAGAAGGCTCCGGGATGTTTCGGCGCTTCCATCAACAGGTACTGGAGCACGAGAAAGCTCAGCCCAGAAGACGACTCGTCAAGTCCTGCTTGTTGTTCCACCACCCAAGCCAAGGAGATCTCGAAAGAAGTGAAAGAACCGCTATGAAATGCCAGCCACTCTGCGTGCAGCAGTTCGCAGTCTGCCACGCACCTTCGCCATGCAACTGGGAGCGAAGATGCACCGATAGGACCACAAATATGCAGTATAGATGGGCTTTTGAGAAAGCCCCCGTCGTATGGGCTGGCCATGGGAAAGCCTGCCTGAGCATCACCGCAATAGACGCAACCATGACATGCAGCTGTATTGTATTTTCGGAACGAGAAGACTCAACTGCCTGGAAGCCTACGTTCCAATACGTAGGTACGTACGATTAGGGAGAAACTGAGGCCGTCATCATGTACCGTACGGGGCAATACACGTCGAGGCAATCGTGTTGGACTGTACCTATCTCTTACATAGCCCCGGAAGGAAACGTCTCGATGCTACGCGACACGTCCTTCATTCTATCTGCCTCGAATACAACCCAGCCATACCTACTATTGATGACTCGTATCTTCAATCTCACGAGGGCGTATCGTCAGAAATGTTATCGACCTATTGCTTCGTTCGGGCAACCTTTGGCGCGAATAATATCAAGTTCTCTCCTTATTCACCTGGATAATTAGCTGTCCTACAACAGAGAGGGTGATTGGGGAATAGCCAATTAGCTGTAGTATCACAAACCTACAGCTATCTAACCGCCAATTCAATTCAGTGTGCAGCGGCATAATGCGGGCCATCACTCCAGTGAGATCACGGCTTTCTGGGAAAACTCCCTGCACCAATAGCTGATTCTATCTCACGTGAAAACCGGCGTTTTGATTGGAGATGGATGAAAACTTTTCATCCACACTCGTTTAGTGCCACTCGCCTGTAACAGTACGTACACTGTCAAACATATCACATATATCACAAATTGTGCCATAGGGTTTTTGATCTGCTGCAAGCACTACAGATGAGGTTAAACGGCAATGATCGTCTAGGCTAGGAGGCTAGCAAACATAAAAGATCTAACCCTTCTCTCTCGCCTCTAGATGAAATTCGTAGTTGATAAACATCGAATCGACACAATTATTGGATTCGGAACAACGAGGCCGCTGGGCGCCCTCGACCTCGCCCTCATATCACCTATATTATTGTGGCGTCCTGCTATTCGCTCCAGCATCCTCACGTGCATGTCAAAGGAATCGCCCGGACTAAAGAGTCTGCGTGCCATCCAAGCCTCATATACTTATGACTAGCATCCTCTATTCTTTCTACTCGCCCAGTTTAATGGCTGGGCAAAAGACTGCCCAAAACGTGGAAGCGGAAACGGCTAGTGGTAAATGGTCTGCACACATGTCTCACACCAAAAAGGGACCAGATCGAATGTCTCGGTAAAGATATCTTGGTGGTCGTGAAGGACCTATATGGCAACCTCACACCACATTTCGGCACCCTGGTGTGGTTCGCCATAAGTCGCCCTCATCATGCACGATAGTAATAGTCCAATAAGGTATCGCGGGGTTCGGAGTACATGAAAACCTCCTTACTCTATGTTTGCTTTTATGAAAAGATTCTTTTCACTCCGTTCGAGCTTGAGAATAGTTAGGAAGCTGGTATCACAAGCGTGCGGCTGCCTCCTGCGAGGAGAATTCTCCAGTCTTTCTTGAGTTACTTCCGACCATAATTCTTGTGTTTAAACACTGATCAAGCACCAATTGCTTCGCGATGTCGTTAAAGTTAACCCCGTTGCTACCCAACTACGTCTTTTGATCATCGGGAAGGTATTATGCAACTTATGTCCCGGAAGTGTGGGCATGCTCCTATTTGTCCTAATCATCGAAGCGTTTCTATTTGCAAGCTAAAGCATTCAGTCACTATTACAGTTTAACCTTTCAGTAAGCCGGGGATGCTGCAGATTGTTGTTGAATGTGGTTTACTGTATCGCAGGAGTGACGCCTGTCTGCATGATTTATACACTTAGATGTGACACGAGAAAACACCGGGATGCTGGGTATTTTACAAGATCCCCATTCTTTCATAGCAGAATATAGGACATGTATTACTCAGCCTACATAGCTGTCGTACTGAGATCTTTGATAATCCAATGTGTCATAAATCATAAAAATTTCCTGCTATGTCATCTGGATAGCTGATCGGAATTTGGCGAAAAGGAACATCAATCGTGTGATCCTCAGGACATCCCGTCATCCAGCCGAGAGCCAATTCAGAATGCAATCAGTCCATACCCCACGCTGCAGGATCAGTTTGAAAGTGAAAGATTTTCTTCTAGAAAACATTTTGCCACGTAATGCATCCGATTGCTAATTGTCGACTCTCAGCGCAAGAGCGTTATTACGGAAAGCTGAAGCTGAGCCTGAGTCAGCATCAAATTGAATTGTTAGGAGATCTGGTACAACGGACGGGGTCAGCTCGTATAGCGATACGATTTCGAAATGCGAAAGAGCAGATGAGGATCAGGTGATGTTCACGTGAAGCGGTCTTTGGTAATTCGCTTTTTCACTCACTATAACTCTCTCCAAAGAAGACTATGTATTGCACGTCACTTGGCATAAGGAAGAGTTTCAGCCTCACAGAGATGGGTACTTATGCAATAGGTGATGCCGTAGGATTTCTAAATTTCGAGCTATTTTACTTATGATTACTCTTAAACATAGTCTTCTGCAATCAATTTTGAATGTTATTTGAGTAGCTATCTAAGCTCGTATTCCTACCATATCAGTAACTGATGCGAAACGAATGAGCAATAGGAATAAAAGCCGAAAGAAAGCATGCCATAGACTGAATAGTAGCGTCCTGTACTCCCACCATTTAATCAGATGTCCTCGTACTTGTAAATGCCTTCCTCCAAGCCCTTGATTTGCAGAGCTAGAAATTGGCTATACCATCGACATAGTCCTAGATTTCCTGCCGCCATCCAAAAGTTTTTGTGGCCACTCTTTCTCCAGACCGTTCGTACCTCACCCTCTTCGTCAAAGCCCCAGACATTTTTGACCTTATCAGCAACTACATTCCCGAAGATGTTGCGAGTTTGTGTGCGCATATTACTGTAGCCGGTGGCGAAGACTATCTCATTTGCTTGGAGCTCGTCTCCATCATCGAATTGGATGGAGTGAGGGAGAACCTGGGTTATATTGTGCCCAGATTTGATGGCGACTTTTTTCTCGGCGATTAGTTGTGAGCAGCCGACATCGAGATAATAACCACCACCTCTCTGGAGATATTTGATCCACAAACCCGAGTCATCTGGCCCCTTGCTACGCAGTACGATACAGAATTAGCAATGTTTCCATAGACGCTTGTGTCAACTAGTATTACATTTCGAGACAAATGCAGAAAAGATCGGAAAAGTTTAAAATTCTCATGCTACTCAGGAACCATTGGTCACTTACTCAAGATTGAAGCCAACACCTTCCAATCCTTCCAAAATCTCTTTATCAGCAGCATTATGAGCTTTCGTACCTTCGATGTTTAATCTCTTCAACACAGGATTTGGAAAGCTGTATCGAATTAGCTGGCCCCATCCAAATAGAACCTCCATTCCACGGCACATGGAAGGCGTGGGAGATTGAGCAACACAAACCTGTGAAAGAGCATGTCGGCATCTTCAGTCCTTGGCCCACCTTCTCCATACAGTCCAGACAAAGATTTACGCATGGCATCGGCACTAATAACCAGGGTACTTGAGCGCTGCACAATTGTAACTGAATGGCCATTCTCATAGTAGTCTTGTGCGATATCGTGCCCTGAATTGCAACAACCAATGACAACTGCCTGCCTCCTAAGATTCTGTGCTGAAGATTTAGACCCAGGAAAGTCAGCTGAGTGGAACACCCTATGATACTGGTTAGAAATGACACATTCAGGGAAATAGTCGTTCAGCTACAATACTTACTTTCCTTTGAAATTCAAAATGCCCGGAACCTTATCTAAGGGCATATATGGTTCGCCCGATGCTCCAGTGGCTTGAATGATATGTTTTGGATGCAGAGTCAACGTCTGACCTAAACCGAAGCGGTTGACCGTCACTATCCATTTTCCGGAGCTTTCATCCCATGATGAGTTGCTAACTGTTGTTTCCGTCCAGACATTCAGATCCAACAACTTTGCATACGACTCAAACCAATCTCCCAACTTGTCTTTTGGTGTGAAGACCGGCCAAGTTTCTGGGAAAGGCAGGTAAGGCACTATCTAGAATTAGCACGGTCGTGTTAAATTACGTGAGAGATCAGTGCTACGGAGCTGCTCTGAGAAATTAAACGCTCAAATACGCCGTTTCGATACCAAAACTCGCCTATTTGGTATCGTCTCGATTCTCGAGACTGTTCTCGGCTCTGAGACTCTATGTCTTTAAAAGATTATTTATAAGAAATTGACGAACTGTGATCAAACCAGACTGGGTCATGTAGGACTAATTGAGGGTACCGCGAACGCCAATTATCGCCGACCTTCCTTTCTCTATCAATGACAAGAGCTTTGATACCAAGCGTCTGGAGTCTTGCTGCAGTAGAGAGTCCAGCTTGTCCCGCTCCAACGATTATTACAGTTGGGTGTTCACCACTGTCTTGGTTCCTTAACTCTAGCCAAGTCTTGCGTGAAATACTCTCTCCGTGAACAACACCTTGTGGTCTGTTCTTTCGTACTGATGCCGGAAATCCTGTGAGTTCTTCGAGAAATGTGTATAGGGTAAAGCACTTCCATGTTCCTGATATTTGACGATCAGTCACAAAATCTAGAAACTTTTGTAAATCATTACCTTCATCATCCTTAGCCAGTCGCAGGATCCCAACTCCAGTTCCTACAGCTGTCTCAAGAGACAAGAAAGCTTGAATCATTCCATTTGCAAGTATTGGTGTATGAACTTCGCTACCTAGAAGAGAAAATAGTCAATCACTAATAATTAGACACAAAATGTTTCTATAAAATTGAATGCACTGTACTTGAGATTCCTCTGGGTAATTTATTTTGACATATCGTACAAGTACATGTCGAGAGGGCCGAATCAGTAATGAGTCTTCGGCTCTCAGGTAGAAGTAAATTATTCAAAGGACTACTTACTAATATCGAGAGCCATTGACCTGATTCGACACTCCTTTGTTTCCTGGAGCAAGGATACAATCTTCGTAGGCCCGTGAAGTGTATGAAACTCCCAGGTTAAGCAAAGGTGATCCCGCCAGTAAGATTCGGCAAGGAACATCTCTGCAATGCCACTGTTTATTTTGACTGTCTGTTATTGATATTAGTCTACCCAACTTCATAAGTGTAATTGAGTATACTTTGTTGAAAGCGGCCACCCATTTAACGACCTCCGCCTGCGGGTCGATATTACCTAGCGACGACTCATTGATGGCAGGAAAATTTGCCAGACGGAGTGGGAACGAGCCAGGCTCGCAGCGCTGGGCAGATGGAATCTGCTGTGTTAAGTCTGAAGGCTGGTTCATGTTGAGCAAGGACTAGGAATAGACCTTAGAGGATAGAACGACTAAAAGAATTCGTGGGAAGTGGGTTGTGGGTAGTGTTCAGGAACTTGGTTCTGTTCTCAATGAAACTGAAGGATAGAGAGAGCGGTGAATTGATATTAGAAGATTAGGTCGGAAGATTTTGAGTGTGGCCTTCCTGCATTAGGAAGTGGCTTTAATGTTGAGTAACAGTTGACGGAAACTGTGAGTCCTAGCGCTAACTGCCCAAGATTGACGGACCTCGCAGTTATAGAATTTAAATAATCTGAAAGTATTGTACTGAGCAGAACGAATTACTGTTAAGATATTTGTAATGCACGTAGTTGAGCCTTCGATTTACTATTTTTTGCAGTGGGAAGCATCTAGAGAGTTTTAACTTGTTGTTAGACGGCTACGACGGCTATTGCCTCACCTGATCATAATACCTTAATACCTTACAGGTAAAGAAAGACTTTTAGCAAACCACTGTAGTCATTAAATTCACACGTCACGTACCTCGGTGATGCAAATCAATCATGGGAATACCGGATGCTACTTTGCTTAGTAACATCACCAACGCGGGGAAGAAGGTTTTGTTGTGTGACAGCACTTCTTGGGCCGGAGTTTTTTGTTACCGTGTGCTATCCCAGTCAGCTTTAAAAGAGTGATCTTTGCGATGTTTTGGTAACTAGAACTCGAACTAGAACTTGTACTTTTGATCAATTAGTATCGCCTATAAGTAGCTCATCATAAGTGTCGCAGTGATGATCCCACTTAAAGAACAGTCGAACAGCTTTGCATATAGGTCTCGTACTCTATTTCAAGATTTGGCAAGGGTCACTGAAAATTGATTGTAACAGATTTCATCAGGAAGCAGGAAACATGTTTTGCTTTCCTACATCATAGATTGACTAGTGTTGCGGGCGAACACATTGTTTGCTAGACAACTCGGTTTCAAATCTTATTTCTCAATTTCGAAGGCTTCTTTGAGAGGAGCATCACTAAATTCATACACAACAACATATTCCACCATACCTTCCCGAGTTATATTTCATGGCCCATTATGACACCAGTCATATAAGTCTCCAGGGGTTTGTTGATGCATTAGAAGGAATGGGTTGGGTGGGAAATTACGAGGTAAGCCTTCCCGACGGTTCTCTCCTAGACGGTGTGCCTCTTGCCAGAACCAGTCATGGCGTTGCTGAAATCTCTGTAGTATCTTAGCACAGTACGCTCTTGGAAAGTAGAAATGGGGTTTCTGACCTCTGGCCCATTCCAATTCCAGTCTGATCCCATCCTTCTTGGATTCAGTCTCTTTCCTTGACGTTCTAATCGGCTAAGTTTACGCCATTCATTCTCTGTGAACCTCGGGTAGAACGCAATAGGCATTGGACCGCCATTAGGATCAGCTTCAAACTGCTGTCCAGACCAGTTCTCGGAATGAGACCATCTAACGTACCGTCTGGTCTCGGGGTCGTATCGCTTGAGAGACCGAGAAGCGTAAGGTCCAGCTTCTTCGACATTATGAGACCGATGATCATGGTAGGAATCCCTATAGCATATTAGTTCCTCTCAACCCCTTCATTTTCTCTCCACGTAAGTAGTTACCAGTTTCCCCACCATTCTGGGCTTATCCCACGGTTGTCACTCTTTCTTTGGATGAAGATATCTGGTCCCCTATTGGTCACCACGTTGTTCAATCGTCCCCAGAAGCCCCTGTGCCCACTTCTCCCCTTGCGACCGTCTTTCGGCCAGACGAATTTGAGGTCACGTTTTTTGGACATCGTGGCCTTGTAGTGAAGACAGTTCCTAGCAAAATAAATGACAAAAATTCCCTACTAATAATGGCGGAAGTGGACAACAATGTTTAAGCCATCCCATAGAGCTGATCTTAAATGAACTAACAAGGCGGCTTCCAGTCACCGTTCAATGACTCCTATACAACACTCTCTTCCGAGTTTGACTATGATGCTAACCTTCTTGCTTGCTGTGTTGTTATGATTCCATTAAAAACACATATATGACGAACAAACAACGAAAGGAAAACGCATGGGTTGATGTGAAATTTTGACACACTGGCCCAGGGCATGGCTTCCCAATCTAACTAAATTCTCTATTATCTATCTGTGCCATTAATAAGTAAAACTGGAGAAAAGCGAGAAAAGCGAGAAAGGCGAGACGTATGGCAGCTTTGAACTGAGAAAGAAATCGGTAATATACAAACCTCGTTGAGTTAGTTTTTCTTGAACAGCTTCTCAAATTTGCAGATAGTATCATCTTTCATTGAGTCTAATTCTGAATGAATTGTCTTCAGACTGGCAAGAGGGTCGTGAGGGGTTATATCCTCACTTAGTGTATTGCTAGATATCGTAGAACTTGTATAAGGAATATTAAGCAGCGGCTCGCTTGAGCGGTTTGCTCTTGGCAAATCAGTGGATGATGTGGGGTAGAATGCGCTAATCAGATTGTCAAGGCTGGCTCGGACCACCTGAACCTCGTCTCGTAAACAGTGGTCAATCTTCGGACGCGACGTGAATAATCCTGTCTACAACATCATCTTTCTACTAATACAACTATATCCTACCAACAGTGATAATGCCTAGCTCCTGTGTTCTCTTATAGGACAACAAAGGTCCTTCTCAGATCCCTCAGTTATATCTCGGAACAACTAAACCAACAAAAAGGACGGCGCGTTTCCCTCACCACAACCCACGCTTTTCCGAACGTTCAGACCTGAAGCTCCAACAAAACATGAGAACCGCGTCCTCCTAGTTGTTGGATCTATCTGCTGGCAGTACGCCATCAGACAGTCTCGGAGTTTTAACGCGTGCACTACATCTTGGATTTCGGCATTGCTGTTAATTGCTGTCTGGTGCCTTTCTCTGAGATCCGAAACCAGAATCCGAAGACGAAGAGTTCACCCATACTGCCACTAGTGTCCCAAGGTGGCAGTACGTTACTACGATAGTTTAAAGCAGGTTTTTCAAGAAGGATTGAATTGTTGGGAACATATATACCAGCAGATTCTTTAATCGCTTGGACATCGGGAAGAATTGTGGATTACAAACTCGACAGGTTTACAGGGAGATTGCATATGCCTGCTAAGGAAAGGAAAAAAACCCCCCATTGAGCAATTGATTTGATCTGGACGTGTCAAACTCAATACCAAGTTTCTATACCACTGTCAGTGAAGTATAGAAAGTGGATAAAGCCAATCCGCTAGTTGTTTCAGCGGTGACCAACTTGTCCTTATATTAGAACTTGGACATAGGGAGTATTTGTATAACTCGGGAAAATGCCAACCATCAATGTTGGGCCAGACTCGACCCTGGAACTGCAGGAAATTGCAGATGTACTTGGGAAGTCAAAGAAAGTCATTGTAGTTACAGGAGCAGGAATCAGTACAAATTGTGGGATACCAGTAAGTTCCTAAAAACATGAGCCGCTACGCGTATTGTTAACAGAAACGATAGGATTTCAGATCAGAAAATGGGTTATATTCTATGATCCAAGCCCAGTATGATGCGGCTCTTCGAAACCCACCCTGGGAGAGTAGAGATGAGTACGATATCGATGATAGACCCAAGAAAAAAAGGCGGCGCTGGTATTATGAAGTAGTGAGGCAAGAGGATGGCGAGGTAGTGCAAGTTATTGATGAGGAATGTGAGAAGAAAGAAGGCAAGCAAGAGGACAATCCTGAAGTTAGCTTAGAGGTGAAAGCAAGCGAAGAATTGGAAGAGTCG
>Ga0247734_1001805_pt1 | contig 15422 bp, 2 predicted proteins | sample UWRJL103311B2_FD_180933 | JGI IMG/M metagenome (GOLD analysis project Ga0247734, IMG submission 180933) | Plant litter microbial communities from Arlington Agricultural Research Station in Wisconsin, United States - UWRJ-L103-311B-2 | ecosystem: Environmental > Terrestrial > Plant litter >... | reverse complement strand
CCCTCCCGGTGCGGATCAGGCTGCGCGGCGACGACACCTGGCGCACCGCGATCGCCCGCACGGGCCTGGAGCGGGCGGAGCTCGGCGAGGTCGAGCGCACGAGCCTGACCGACATCGCCGACGCTGCAGGCGTGCCCGACCTGTTCGACACGCTCGTCGTGGTCGAGAACTATCCCGAGATCGTCGACACCGAGCAGGACGTGCGACTGCTCGGCATCGGCAACGCCGGCGGCACCCACTACCCGCTGACGGTGACCGCGCTGCCGGGCGCCGGCCTGCGTCTCGTGCTCGACATCGACGCCGCCCGGGTGCCGGACGCCGTGGCGGACCGGGTCGCCGCGGACCTGGTGCTGGCGCTGACCCGCATCGCGGACGACGTGGACGGGGCGGTCGGGGCGGCCGGCGCTCCCCACCCGGTCGATGCCCGTCGCGGGCCTGACGTGGACGCGGTCCCGGACCCGCTCGCGGTCTTCGTCGACGCCGTGGCCCGTCGCGGTGACGAGCCCGCCGTGCTCGCGACCTCCGGCAGCCTCACGTTCGCGGAGCTGGCCGCCCGCGCCGAGGCGCTCCGCCAGGTGCTGGCCGACGCCGGTGTCCGGCCGGGTGATCTGGTGGGCATCGCCCTGCCGCGCACGGCCGACCTGCTGGTGGCGGTGCTGGGCGTCCTCGCCGGCGGGCACGCCTACCTGCCGCTCGACCCCGAGCACCCGGCCCAGCGGCGGCGCGACACCGTCGCCGACGCCCGTCCCGTCGTCGTCATCACGGGCCAGGACGGCACCTGGCTCGACGGCCTCGCGCCGATCGTCGGTCTGCCGGCGGCCGGGTCCGGCGAGCCGCTGACGGTCGTGCCGGTGCCGCCGACGTCCGCCGCGTACGTCATCCACACGTCCGGCTCGACCGGACGGCCGAAGGGCGTCGTGGTGGAGCGCGGCAGCATGGCTCGTCACCTCGCCGGCCTGCGCGCCCAGCGCGATCGTGACGTCCTCCCGGACGTGCAGGCGCGTCGCGGGCGCGACCGGGTGCACGCCCTGCTGTCGGCGTCCCTGTCGTTCGACACCTCGGTGGGGCAGCTGCACTGGCTGTTCGCAGGTCACACGCTCGTGCTCGCCGACACCGACGAACGACGTGACCCTGTCGCGATCGCCGATCTCGCCCGCGCGTTCGGCCTCGACGTCGCCGACGTCGCGCCGATCCTCGGCGAGCAGCTGGTCGAGACCGGCCTCCTCGACGGGCCCGACCGGCTCAGCCTGCTGTACCTCGGTGGCGAGGCCGTCCCCGCAGCGACGTGGCACCGGCTGCGCGCCGCGACGTCACCGGTCGTCAACCTCTACGGGCCGACCGAGTCGACCGTCGACGCGCTCGGTGCCGAGCTGGCCGCGGCGGACACGCCGGTCATCGGCAGGCCCGTCGCCGGTGTCGAGGAGCACGTGCTCGACGGCTTCCTGCGTCCCGTCGCCGACGGCGTCGAGGGCGAGCTGTACCTCGGCGGCGACCAGCTGGCCCGGGGGTACCTGGGACGTCCCGGCCTCACGGCGGAGCGCTTCGTGGCTCATCCGTGGGCCGCCGGCCGCCGGCTCTACCGGACGGGTGACGTCGTGCGACGCCGTCCCGACGGGCTCGTGGAGTTCGTGGGCCGCAGCGACGACCAGGTCAAGATCGGCGGGCACCGGATCGAGCTCGGCGAGGTCACCTCGCTCGTCGCGGCCGTCGCCGGCGTCTCGACCGCGGTCGTGCTGGCCGATCCGCCAGGACCCGTCGCCGAGCGGCTGATCGCGTTCGTGGTGGCGGCCGGCTCCGTCGACCTGCTGCCGGAACGGGTCCGCGACGACCTCGCGGCGCAGGTGCCGCACCACCTCGTGCCGTCCGCCGTCGTCGTGCTCGACGCCCTGCCGCGCACCGTGAACGACAAGATCGACCTGGGACGGCTGCGCGCGATCGACGTCGCGGAGGTCGACCGAGGACCCGCGGCGCTGCCGCCGTCCACGCCGGCCGAGATCGCCGTCGCCGGGGCCGTGCGGTCCGTGCTGGGCGTCACGCAGCCCTCCATGGACGACGACTTCTTCGCCCTCGGCGGGCACTCCCTGACGGCACTGCGGATGCTCGCGGCGATGCGGGCGGCCGGCTTCGCCCTCGGCGTGCGCGACGTCTTCGACCAGCGACGGCTCGACCGCATCGCGACGGCCGCCCGGGCCGTCGTGTCCGTCGACGCGGTGCCGTCCGCCGACGCGGACGCGCTGCGGCGGCTGCTGCGGGACGGCGGCACCGCGGGGGTCAGCGACGCCCAGCGCCGGCTGCTGTTCCTGGCCGAGGTCGAGGGACCGGCGCCGACGTGGAACGTCCCCGTCGTGCACCGGGTCCGTGGACCTGTCGACGCCGACCGGCTGCGTGCCGCATGGTCGACCCTCACCGATCGGCACGCGGTGCTGCGGACCCGCTTCAGCGGGTCCGCCGCCGGATCGGCCGGCCGGTTCGCGGCCGAGGTGCAGCCGCTCGGGCACGGGCCGACCGCGACCGTGCGGAGCGTCCACGACCTCGACGCCGCCGTGGTCCGGGCCGAGAGCGAGGCGTTCGACGTGTTCGCCGCGCCGCCGGTCCGGCTCAGCCTGTTGAGCGCCGGTCCCTCGGACCACGCACTCGTCCTGTGCGGTCATCACGCGCTGCTCGACGACTGGTCGGTCGGGGTGCTGGTGACCGAGCTGGGCGTGCTGATGGCCGGGGACACCCTCGAGCCGCTGCCCGACCATGCTCAGCACGTCGCGGACCACCTGTCCGTCGACGCGCCGACGACCCCGGATCCGGCGCACACCGCGTTCTGGGCCTCGACGCTGGACGGGCTGGCCGCCGAGATCGACCTGCCGACCGACCGACCGCGACCCGAGCAGCCCACCTACACCGCGCACGCCGTGACCCTGCCGCTCGACGACGCGCTCCGGTCCGACCTGCGCGCGATCACCGGCCGCGACGGGCTCAGCCCGCTGATGGTGCTGCAGACCGCCGTCGCGACGCTGCTGCGCGGGCTCGGCGCGGGTCCTGACATCTGCCTCGGCATGCCCGTGGCCCGACGTGACGGAGACCGGGCCGCGACCGTCGGCTACCTCGTCGACACCGTGCCGGTGCGGCTCGACGTGTCAGGGGCGGACGACGTCGCGAGCCTCGCGGCACGCACGCGCGACGCCGTGCTGTCCGCGGTCGACCACGCCGACCTGGCCTTCGAGCGCATCGTCGAGATCGTGGCTCCGCCCCGTTCGTGGTCGCGCCACCCGGTGTTCCAGGTCATGGTGTCGGCCGAGGACGGCGGCGCGGCCACGCTACGGCTGCCCGGTGCGGTCGTCACGGCCGCAGCCCCCCTGACCGAGACCGCGCGGCTCGACCTCGCGATCCGGCTCGTGGAGTCCGCGGACGCCGCACCGCACGTGCAGCTGACGGCCGCCGCCGACCTGTTCGACCCGACCACCGTCGACCGTCTGGCCCGGCGCCTGCTGGCCTGGCTGCGCGTCGTCGCCGCGCGCCCGGACGTCTCGCTGGCCGAGCTCGACCTGCTCCTGGACGACGAGCGCGACCGCGCCACGGCCGATCACGTCCGCCGCGACGTCGCACCGGACGGGGTCCTGCAGCGGTTCGCCGCGCAGGTCCGTGCCACGCCCGACGCGCCGGCGCTGGTCGCCGGGACCGAGCGGCTCGACTACCGGACGCTCGCCGACCGCGCCGCGGCGCTCACCGAGCACCTGCGCGGCGAGGGCGTCGGCACGGACGACGTGGTCGCCGTCGCCGTGCCCCGCAGCGCCGACCTCGTCGTGGCCCTGCTGGGCATCCTCGGCGCCGGGGCGACGTACCTGCCGCTCGACGACGGCTACCCGGCCGAGCGCATCGCCGACATGCTCGACGACGCCGATCCGCGGCTCGTCGTCGTGACCCCGGCGACGGCGGGTCTCGCGGGCGGCCGGCGCGAGCTGGACGTCACCGAGCTCCCGGTCCGGCCGGTGGCCCCGGCGTCCGACGTGCTCGACGTCCCGGCCGGTGACCACGGTGCGTACACGATCTACACGTCCGGCTCGACCGGCCGGCCCAAGGGCGTCGTGATCCCGACGTCCGCGATGGCCGCGTTCGTCGACCACGTCGCGAACGATCTGCGCCTCGTGCCGACGGACCGGTTCGTGGCGGTCACGACGATCAGCTTCGACATCGCCGTGCTGGAGATCTTCGTGCCGCTGGTCAGCGGCGCCGCGGTCGCGCTGGCCGACGCCGCCGAGGTCCGCGACCCCGACCTGCTCGTCGCGCTGCTGCGGTCGGTCGGCGGCACCCACGTGCAGGCCACCCCGTCGCTGTGGCGGCCCGTCATCGACGCGCACCCCGACGCCTTCGCGGGCGTCACGGCCCTCGTCGGCGGCGAGGCGCTGCCCCCCGATCTGGCGGACCTCATGACCTCAGCGTGCTCGGTGGTGCTCAACGAGTACGGCCCGACGGAGGCGACCGTCTGGGCGACCAGCTCGGACGTCACGGTGGCGCGCGGTCGGGGGGAGCCCGTCACGATCGGACGGCCTTATCTGGACGTCGGCGTGCTGGTGCTCGACGACCTGCTGCGGCCGGTGCCCGACGGCGTCCCCGGCGAGCTGTACCTCGCCGGCGCGCAGCTGGCCCGCGGCTACCACGACCGGTTCGCCCTGACGGCCGAGCGGTTCACGGCCCGTCCGGGCGGGCGTCCCGGTGAGCGGATGTACCGCACGGGTGACCTCGTCCGGCGCGACGCGGAGGGCCGGCTGCACTTCGTCCGCCGCGTCGACGACCAGGTCAAGGTGCTGGGCCACCGCATCGAGCTCGGCGAGGTCGAGACCCACCTGGGCCGGCTTCCCGGCGTCGACGTCGCGGCCGCCGTGGTGCGGGTCGACGAGGGCGGGACGGGCCGGCTGCTCGGCTACGTCGTCGCCGACGGATCGGCCGAGCTCGATCCGGCCGCGCTGCGGGCACTGCTGGGGACGCGCGTCCCGGCCCAGCTCGTGCCGCAGCACCTCACGGTCGTCGACGACCTGCCGCTGACCCTCAACGGCAAGATCGACCGCTCGCGGCTGCCCGATCCCGTCGTCACGACGTCGTCGGCCGGTCGAGGTCCTGCCGACGAGGCCGAGCGGATCGTCTGCGAGGCCGCCGCCGACGTCCTCGGACTGGCCGCGGTGGGTCCTGCCGACGCGTTCTTCGAGCTCGGCGGCGACAGCATCACGTCGATCCGCCTCGTCGCCGCGGCGAGGACCGCCGGACTGCGCATCACGCCGCGTGACGTCTTCACGCATCCCGATCTCGCCGGCCTCGCCGCCGCGGGCGAGCTCCTGACCGTCCCCGCCGGGGACCACACGGCGCCCGCCACCACCCCCGACGCGTCCCGCCGTCGCCCCCGCCGGACGCGGGTCGCGCTCGGCGCCGACGACCTCGCCCGCATCGACCGCCTCATGGGAGGACCCCGATGACCACCACGACCGCCTCAGCCGTCCGCGACGTCTGGCCCGTCACGCCCCTGCAGGAGGGCATGCTCTTCCACTCCGTGTGGGAGGCCGAGGCCGACGAGCGGCCCACGTACCAGCTGCAGTTCGGGGTCGAGGTGTCCGGTGCGCTGTCGCCGGACGCCGTCCGAGCGGCGCTCGCCGGGCTGATCGACGCGCACGAGAACCTGTCGGTGGCCTTCGCCCACGCGGGGCTCGAGCGGCCCGTCCAGGTGGTGCCCGAGCACGCCGAGGTGCCGGTGCGGGTCGTCGACGCGGGTGATCTCGACGCGCTGGCCCGGGAGGAGTGGGACGCGGGCTTCGACCTGACGCGTCCGCCGCTGATCCGCGTGCTCCTGGCCCGCACGCCGACCGGGACGACGTGGCTGCTCGTCACGGCGCACCACCTGGTGCTCGACGGCTGGTCGGTGCCGCTGCTCCTGCGAGAGCTGCTGTCACGCGTCGCCGAGGACGACGTCGCGGAGCCCGACGTGCACTACCTCGACTACCTCGACCACCTCGCCGAGCTGGATCGGGACACCGCCCGCGCGCAGCTCGTCGCCGAGCTCGACGGCATCACCGAGGGCACCCTGGTGGCGCCGACCGATCCGGGCGGCGACGTGGTGACCGACGTCGTCGACCTCGAGCCGGAGCTGTCGGCGCGGCTGACGGCACGTGCCCGCGCCCTCGGCGTCACCCCCGCGGCGGTCGTCCAGAGCGCGTGGGCCGTCGTCGTGGGCGCAGCCTCCGGACGCGACGACGTCGTCGTCGGCACCGTCACGTCGGGCCGCGACCTCGACGTCGCCGGCATCGAGAGCCTGGTCGGACTCGTCTCCAACACGGTGCCGCTCCGGTTGCGGCTGCCCCGCGAGGCGCGACTGTCCGACGTCGCCGCCGAGGCGCACCGTCGTCGCGGCGCCCTGCTGTCGGCGTCGATCGCCGACCTGCGTGGCGTCCAGGCCGAGCTCGGCGTCACGCCGCTGTTCGACACGCTCGTCGTCGTCGAGAACTACCCGGGCGGGATCGACGACTGGACCAGCGCCGACGGGCGTCTGCAGGTCGTCGGTCGCCGCGCGGACGACGCCGTCCACTACCCGCTGTCGCTGCTCGCCGAGCTGGACGACGCCTGGCACCTCGAGGTGTCGACCCGTCCGGCCGCCTTCCACGGCCGCCCTGCGGGATGGGCCGTCGTGCAGCTGGTGCGGGTCCTGACGGCCTTCGCGGACGGCCCCGACCGGCTGGTCGCGACCCTCGACCTGACGACCGCCGCCGCGCCGGCCGCCCTCACCGGCGGGACGCAGCGCTCGACCGGTCCCGGACTGGTGGAGGGCATCGAGCACCTGCTCGCGGCGCGTCCCGACGCCGTCGCACTCGTCGACGGCGACCGCTCGTGGACGGTCGCGGAGCTGCACGCCCGGGCCGCCGCCCTGCGGGACCGCCTGCCCGCGGGCGCGCCGGTCGTCGGCCTGCTGATGGATCGCTCGGCCGACCTGGTCGCCTCCGTCCTGGCCTGTCTCGTCGGCGGGGCGACGTTCGTCGCGCTCGACCCGGAGCAGCCCGACGCCCGTCTCGCCGCGATGATCCACGACGCCGCGGTCGACCTCCTCGTGGTGGCGCCGGGACACGCGTCCCGGGCGGCATCGCTGCACGACGTCGTGGTGCCCACCGACGGCGTCGGCACGGCGGCTCCGAGGCCTGCGGGCGATCGGCACGGCTCCGAGGCGGCGTACATCGTCTTCACCTCCGGCACGACGGGCCGCCCCAAGGGATGTGTCAACAGCCTCGACGCGCTGGCCAACCGCGTCGCCTGGATGGCCGACCGGTACGGCGTGGGGGTCGACGACGTCGTGCTGCACAAGACGCCGCTGAGCTTCGACGTGTCCGTGTGGGAGCTCGTCCTGCCGCTCGTCACGGGTGCGACGTGCGTCGTCGCGGGACCTGGCCTGCACCGCGATCCCGAGGCGATCGACGCCCTGGTGCGCGCCCACGGCGTCTCGGTGCTGCACTTCGTGCCGTCGATGCTGACGGCGCTGCTGGACCTGCTCCCGGACCCGCAGTGGCCGAGCGTGCGGGCCGTCCTGTGCAGCGGCGAGGCGCTGACGACGGCCCTGGCCGTGCGGGCCCACGCCGCGACCGGTGCCGCGGTCCACAACCTGTACGGGCCCGCCGAGGTCGCGATCGACGTGACGGCCGGCGACGACGCGCACCTCGCGGCAGCCGGTGGTGCGCCCATCGGCAGCGCGGTGCCGGGCGTCGTGCTGCGCGTGCTCGACCCGTGGCTGCGTCCGGTCGACGTCGGTGCGACGGGAGAGCTCTACCTGGGCGGCGTCCAGGTCGGTCACGGCTACGCCCGTCAGTCGGGACTGACGGCCGAGCGGTTCGTCGCGGACCCGCAGGGCACCGGTCAGCGGCTGTACCGCACCGGCGACCTGGTGACCCTCCGGCAGGACGGGCTGAGGTACGTCGGTCGTGCCGACGACCAGGTCAAGGTGCACGGCGTCCGCATCGAGCTGGGCGACGTCGCCGCCGCGATCGGTGACCTGCCGGGCGTGCGCTCCGCGGTCGCCGACGTCGTCGACGGCTCGCTCGTCGCCTGGGCCGTGACCGAGCGGTCGGGGGAGGCCGTCGCCCGCGAGCTCGTCGACCGGCTGCCGGCGTCGATGCGTCCGTCGAGGATCGTCCCGATCCACGCGGTCCCCACGACCGTCAACGGCAAGCTCGACCGCGATGCGCTCGTGCGCCTGCAGAGGAGTGCGTCTGCCACGTCGAGCGGCCGGGCGCCGAGCACCGAGGCGGAGGAGATCGTCGCCGCCGCGGCGTCGGCCGTCCTGGGCACCGCGGTCGACCCCGAGGCCGACCTCTTCACGCTGGGTCTGGACTCCATCACCGCGATCGGCCTCGTCGGGCGGTTGCGCGAGAGCGGCTGGACGACGGGGCTGCGTGACGTGTTCGCCCACCGCACGCTCGAGCGGATCGCCGCGGGTCTCGTGCCGATCGAGCCGCCCGAGGTGCGACCTGCGACCGAGATCGTCGTCGACGACGCCGTGCGCGCCCGGCTGTCCGGCACGTTCGGTGCGGTCGAGCGGCTGCTGCCGCTCGGGCCGCTCCAGGAGGGGCTGTACGTCCACCGCGAGATGGGCGGCCGCACCGACGACCTCGACGTCTACGTCGTGCAGCACCAGCTGACGTTCGACACCGACGTGGACGCGGAGGCGCTGGCCGCCGCCGGCGCCGCCCTGCTGCGGCGGCACCAGAGCCTGCGCGCGGGATTCACGCACGCAGGCTTCGACCGACCCGTCGCGGTCGTGGTCGCGCCCGGGCCGATGCCGCTGGAGCAGCTCGACCTGTCGCACCTGGGCGCTGCGGCGCAGGCCGAGGCGCTCGAGGCGCTGCTGGCCCGCCAGGTCGAGGAGGGCTTCGACCTCGCCGCGCCGCCGCTGATCCGGCTGGTGCTGGTCCGGCTCGGGCCCCACCGGTTCCGGATCAGCCTCGTGCACCACCACATCCTCACCGACGGCTGGTCGCAGACCTTGGTGCTCGACGACCTCGTGCGGCTGTACGACCGGGCACGGTCCGATCCGGCCCGTCCGGTCAGCGACGAGGACCTGCCTCCCACCGCGGACTACGCCGACTACCTCGACTGGGTCGCGACGCAGGACCACGACGAGGCGATGGCGGCCTGGCGCGAGCAGCTCGCGGGGCTGGCCGGCCCGACGCTCGTCGAGCCACGGTCGCTGACGACACCGCCGGTCCTCTCGGACTCGGCGACCGCGCGCCTGTCGCACGAGCTGTCGGACGCCCTGCGCGCCCTGGCCGGCTCGGCCGGCGTCACGCTCAGCACCGTGCTCTCCCACGCCTGGGCCCACGTCCTGCGTTCGGCCACGGGCAGCGACGACGTCGTGTTCGGCACGACGGTGTCAGGACGACCCGCCGAGCTGGAGCACGTCGACCGCATGGTCGGTCTGCTCATGAACACGATCCCGGTGCGGGTCACGATCGACCCCGCCACCGCCGTGACGCAGCAGCTGCGTGACCAGCTCGCCCGGCAGGCCGACGTCATGGGCGCGCACCACCTCGGCCTGGGCTGGATCGGGCAGGCGGCCGGTCAGAGCTCCCTGTTCGACACGCTCTACGTGTTCCGCAACCTGCCTGCCGACGAGGACGAGCAGGACGCGACCTTCGCCCGTCACCACATCACGGAGGCGGAGGCGTACGACGGCACGCACTACAGCCTCGCCATGACGATCAACCCGGGCCGAGAGCTCGAGGTCGCCCTCGCGTACCGCCCGGACCTGGTCGACGCGCGCCTCGCGGAGGCGCTGCTCGGCCGGTACCTGCGCGTGCTCGAGACGTTGTCGACCGCGCGGACCTCCGGTGACGTGCGGGTCGACACCGAGGCCGAACGGGCCCTCGTCGCCCGGGTCAACGACGAGGTCACGGTCGTGCCCGACGCGGGGGAGTGGACCAGCGTCGACGCCCGGCTCGCCGCGACGGCGCACAGGACGCCCGACGTCACCGCGCTGGTCGGACGCGACCTCGACGGTCGTCCCGTCCGTCTGACGCTCGGCGAGGTCGAGGCACGCATCGCGTCGTTGGCCACCCTCGTCGCCGAGCGCACCCCCGGACCGGAGTCCGTCGTCGCCCTCGCGATGCCCCGGACCGTCGAGCACGTCATCGCGATCTTCGCGACGCTGCGCGCGGGCCGGGCCTATCTGCCGCTCGACATGTCGAACCCCCCGGAGCGACTGCGCCGCCTGGCCGCCCGGGCCGGCACGAGCCTGGTGCTGACGACGGCCGACCTGGCCGGGTCGACGGGTCTGGGCGACGTCGCACCGACGCTGCTGCCGTCCGATCCCGACCTCGCCGCGGCGTTCTCCGGCACCCGCCCGTCGTCGCCGATCGCGACCGTCCACCCCGACCAGATGGCGTACGTCATCTACACGTCCGGCTCGACGGGCGAGCCCAAGGCCGTCGCGGTCCCGCACCGGGGCCTGTCGACGATGCACGACAACCACGTCGCGGCGATCTTCGAGCCGGCCCTGCGCCGGGCGGGCGTCGACACGTTCGTCGTGGCCCACACGGTCTCGTTCTCGTTCGACATGTCGTGGGAGGAGTTCTTCTGGCTCATGGACGGGCACGAGGTGCACGTCATCGACGACGCGCTGCGGCTCGACGTGCCCCGTCTCGTCGACCACTACCGCCGGATCGGCGTCGACGTCGTCAACGTGACACCGTCGTACGGCCGTGAGCTGATCGCCGCCGGGCTGCTCGACGACGCCGCGCCGGATCTCGTCCTGCTCGGCGGCGAGGCCGTCCCGCCGGACCTGTGGACGCTGCTGCGCGAGCACCCGACCAGCAGCGGCTACGACCTGTACGGCCCCACCGAGTTCACGATCAACGCGCTCGGCGCCGACGTCCAGATGGCGTCCGCGCCGTGCCTGGGCCGTCCCATCGCCCGGTCCCAGGGGTACGTCCTGGACTCCTCGCTGGCCGAGGTCGCGCCGGGCGGGACAGGGGAGCTGTACCTCACGGGCGACGGCCTGACCCGTGGCTACCTCGGCGCCACGGCCCTGACGGCCGAGCGGTTCGTCGCCAACCCGTTCGGACCGGACGGGACCCGGCTGTACCGCACCGGCGACCTGGTGACCCGTCGCCTCGACGGCGGCATCGAGTACCGGGGGCGCAACGACGCGCAGCTCAAGATCCGGGGGTTCCGGGTCGAGCTCGGCGAGATCGAGGCCGTCGCGGAGGAGCACGCCGCGGTGCGCCAGGCCTGTGCCTCGGTGCACCGCACGCCGAGCGGCATCGACGTGCTCCGCCTGCACGTCGTCACGCGCGACGGCGCCCTGCCGGACGACCTGGGCGCTCACCTGACCGCGGTGCTGCCGGGCTACGCGGTGCCCAGCCAGGTCGGCGCCGTCGACGCGATCCCGCTGACCACCAACGGCAAGGCCGACCGGCGGGCACTGCCCGAGCTCGGCGAGACGACGCGCGACGATCCGCCGCGGACCGCGGTCGAGTCGGCGCTGTGCCAGATCTTCGGCGAGGTGCTCGGCACCACGGTGTCGGGCCGCGACGACAACTTCTTCGACCTCGGCGGGCACTCCCTCGCGGCGATGCGGGTGGTCGCGCGGATCGCCGAGGAGCTGGGCGCCGACGTCCGGGTCGGCACCCTGATGGCCGCGCCGACCGCCGCCCTGCTGGCCACAGCGATGGCCGCCCCCGCCTCGGCGACGGGGCTGGCGCCCGAGCTCGTCCTGCGGGCACCGACCGCGGAGCCGACGCTGTTCTGCGTGCACCCCGCCGGGGGCTTCGCGTGGCAGTTCGCGCCGCTCGTGACGCACGTCCGCGCCGGTGTCGTCGGGCTGCAGGCCGTCGAGCTGAGCGGCGGCACGACCGCGGCCCGCACGATCGGGGAGCTGGCCGAGGAGTACCTCGTCCGCATCCGACGCCTCCAGCCGTCCGGCCCCTACCGGCTGCTCGGCTACTCCTTCGGCGGCAACATCGCGCACGAGATCGCGGCACGCCTGGTCGCGGCCGACGAGACCGTCGAGCTGCTCGGGCTGATCGATCCCGGCCCCCTCACGGGTGCGTCGGTGGCGCTCGACGACGCCGAGGCGGATGCGCTGCGCGACGAGCAGGCGGCGTTCATGGCGTCGGTCGCCGCGGTCGACACCCCGCGCGCCGACGCCGGGGACCGGGCCGATGCGCTCGCCGCGATCCGGGCGTCGGCCGGCGTGCTCGGCGACCGGGTCGACGACGCGATCGTCGAGGCGATCGTGTCGGCCCACCGCTCGGCGTCCGTGCTGATGAGCGCCTCGACGTCGCCGCGGACGTCCGTGCCGACGTTGCTGATCGCCTCGGACCTCGAGGGTGACGTCGTCGCGTCCTGGGACGGCCTGCTGGGCGACGACGTCGAGGTCCACACCCGCACCGTGAGCCACGACGAGCTCGTGACGCCGGTCCAGTGGGAGACGCTCGGCCCGATCGTCGCGCGACGCCTGGGAGAGACCCCGTGACGGCCGCGCCCGGCGTCGCGCTCCGCGGCCGATTCCTGCGGCACGTGGCGCGAGCCCAGCGCGGCGTGCTGACGTTGGCGCTGCTCGCCGGCGTCGTGCGACAGCTCGGGTTCCTGGCGCTGCCGTGGTGCCTGCAGCACGCCGTCGACGACGGTCTGGTGCCCGGTGACGTCCCGACCCTGGCGTGGTGGGCGGCGGCCGTCGTCGGCGCGAGCATCGTCCAGGTCGTCGGGGTGTGCTGCTGGGACTGGTGGGCCAACCTGGCCGACGCCCGCACCGGCATCGAGCTGCGCGGTGCGCTGGTCGAGCGTGTCGTCGTGACCGACGGCGACGGCGACGACGTGGGCGCCGGCGACCTGCTGCTGCGGGGCGGCCGCGACGTGGATCTCGTCCGCGTCTGGGTGCACGGTCTGCCGACGTGGTCCGTCATCGCCACGACGGTCGTCGTGCTGGTGCCGGGCCTGCTCTCGCTGAGCCCGGTGCTGCTGGTGGTGGCGGTCGCCACCGTGCCGTGCCTGGTGCTCGTCGGCATCGTCCACCCGCGCCGGTACGAGGAGGCCAGTGCGATGGTGGCCGACGCCCACGGTCGCCGTGCCGACCACGTCGAGCACATCATCGCTTCCGCCGTCACCTCGCGCGGCATCGGTGGCGCGCCGGTGCTCGCCGAGCGGCATCGCGACAGCTCCGCGGCGCTGAGCCGGGCCGCGGTCGCGGCGACCGATCGGCTCGCGCGCTGGCAGGCCTGGGGCGTGGGCGTGCCGACCGTCGCGGTGGCGGTCGGCCTGCTCGTCGGCGTGCTCGCGGTGCTCGACGGCCGGTTGACGGTCGGCGGACTCGTGGCCTTCAGCACCTGGATGGGCACGATCGGCGTCGCGGTCGAGGTGGGCCTCATGCGCTGGGCGCAGACGCTCGACGCCCGTGTCGCCACCGACCGGCTGGTCACGCTCCTCGGCCCCGACGGCTGGTCGGTCGGCGTGGCCCCGGACGACCTGCTCGACCGCTCCCCGGTCGACGAGATCGTGATCGGCGACGTCGTGGCGCGTCGGGGCGAGCTGGTCGCGCTGACGGGGCCCACGGGGGGCGGCAAGTCGACGCTCCTGCGTCGCGCGGCGGCCGGCGAGCACGCTCGTGGCACGGTGCTGGTGCCGCAGCGCCCCCTGGTGCTCGCGGCGTCCGTGCGCGACAACCTCACGCTCGGCGACACCGTGCCGGACGGTGACCTGCTGGCGGTGCTCGCCGACGTCGGCCTCGACGGCGAGCTCGGCCTCGACGACGTGCTGGCCGACGGCGCCGACGGCCTGTCGGGCGGCCAGATCCAGCGGCTCGCCCTCGGTCGCGCGCTCGTCACCGATCCGCCGGTCCTGCTGCTCGACGACGTGACCTCCGCCGTCGACGTCGGCACGGAGGCCACGGTCCTCGCGACGCTGCGGCGTCGATGCGCCGACCGCGTCGTGGTCGTCGTCAGCCACCGGACCGCGGTGCTCGAGGCCGCGGACCGTGTCGTGACGATCGGGGTGCGCGCGTGATGCTCGACGACGCACCGTCCCGCCGGGGCGTGTGGCGGCTGCTGCGGCGACTCGTCGGCGGGCACCGCACGGTCCTGTCCGGCGGCCTGCTCGCCACGACGGCGGCGAGCCTCGCGGCGATCGTCGCGACGGTGCTCGTCGGGCGGATGACCGACGCGGTCCTGCGCGGCGACCGCGATCCGGCGATCGCCCTGGCCCTGGCCGGCGTGGCGCTGTCCGTCGCCCAGGTCGTCACGACGGGGTACGGCCAGGCGTGGCTGTCGCGAGCCGGGGAGTACGTCGTGCGCGACCTGCGCGACACCATCGCGGTGCGTCTGCTGAGCGCGCCGCTGCGATTCGTCGAGCGTCACCGCACGGGTGACCTGGTGCAGCGGGGCACGGCGGAGGTCGCGGCGCTGTCGACCTTCGTCCGGGACTCGTTCCCGCAGCTCGTCACGACGCTGACGACGGTCGTCGCGGCGGTCGTCGTGCTGGCGGTCGAGTCCTGGCAGCTGCTGCTCGCGGTGCTGCTCGGCTTCCTACCCGCCGCGGGGCTGTTGATGCGGCGGTTCCGTCGGGCCGCCGGACCGGCCTTCGCGGCGGAGGCTGCCGCAGAGGCCGACGTCATGGCCGGTCTCGCCGAGATCGTGCGCACCCGCTCGCTGCTGCGTCAGGCATCGGGCATCGGGCGCCGGAGATTCCTCGACGACCTGGACGACCGTGGTGCCACCGCGCTGCGGGCGCAGATGCGCACCGTCGTGGCGTCCCGCTGGGTCAACGCGATGGCGCTCGTCGAGGGCCTGAGCCTGGCCGCGCTGCTGCTCGTCGGCGTCGTCCTGGTCGACTCCGACACGCTCACGGTCGGCGTCGTCGTCACCTTCGTGCTGGCCGGCCGCACCCTGTTCACGTCGTTCTCGGACCTGTCGGGGCTGCTGGGAGACGCGGAGGAGGCCGCGACCGGCCTGGCCCGCGCCCAGGACCTGCTCGATCTCACCGGCCCGCTCGACGTCCCCGTGGGCAGCCCCGTCGATCGCCGGCTGGTCGCCTCCGGGGTGTCCTTCGGCTACGGCGACCACCGCGTGCTCGACGGCGTCGACCTGGAGGTCGAGCCGGGGGACCGCGTCTGCCTCGTCGGGCGCACCGGCGCCGGCAAGTCGACGTTCGCGAAGCTGCTCGCCGGTCTCTACCGCCCCGACGCGGGGAGCGTGCGCCTCGGCGGCGTCGTGCTGGCGGACCTGGTCCCGGCCGAGCGGGCCGCGTGGGTCGCCTACGTGCCGCAGCAGGTGCAGCTGGGGCCGGGAACCCTGCGCGACGAGCTGCGGGTCGTCGCTCCCGATGCGTCCGACACCGAGCTGGTCAGGGCGTTCGGGACGCTGGGCCTCGCCGCGTGGCTGGACGGTCTGCCGGCCGGGCTGGGCACCACGGTG
>Ga0247734_1001803_pt1 | contig 15434 bp, 17 predicted proteins | sample UWRJL103311B2_FD_180933 | JGI IMG/M metagenome (GOLD analysis project Ga0247734, IMG submission 180933) | Plant litter microbial communities from Arlington Agricultural Research Station in Wisconsin, United States - UWRJ-L103-311B-2 | ecosystem: Environmental > Terrestrial > Plant litter >... | reverse complement strand
TCACTACGTACCCATGCTTTACTTAAGGCGTACCTACAGATACCAAAGCCCGGGAAAAAGTATACTAAGAACATAAAAAGATCATCATCCGAAGGCAAAAGCATAATTGCATATATCAATGTCGGCCACAATATTACTTGTCGGATTCACTTTTCCATTCATGTTCTATATTAGTCATAAGTAATGCATTATCAAAGGTCACAGAGCCTTTTGGGAAAATCTCTTCGTTGTCAAAAAAGCTGGATTTAACTTTCAAAACATCAAGTGGTCTAACTTCCCATTTATATGCTTTCAATCTTAATCCGTCAAATTTATCCTTGTTAGGGGAATATCCAAGATCACCATTTTCAAAAAAGCTGGAGGCATTATTTAATGTTCCAAAAATTGATTGGTCGCTAAATAGATCGGTTTCTGTAGCCTCAATTGACACTTCTGTATCGTCTGAACTCTTAAAGTCAATATGATAATTTCCATTTTCTTCTGCAACGTTAAATTTTGCTGAGTAGTGCTTACCTGGAAATATTCTTCCGCCAACAAGGGTATTTAATTTTAAAGAAGTATCTCTGCGTGGAATATAGACCCCAGATCTTGTCTGGCCATCTGTCTCATCCCATTCAACGGCAATTCGGTGGGCTCCATTTTCTGAGTTTACGCCGATAAAGTCAGGAAATCCTTTTGGTTTTATGTCTTTCAGTCTTATTAGACAAATTCCAACTACGGCTTTATTTTTATATAATTTTGGCCTAAAAGGAAACGGAATAATCTTTTCGACCGATTTTGGGTTAGCCGTGAAGTTTATCAGGATTCTTCTGTCAATATATCCGTGTATAGTTGGAATTTTCATTTTTGATTCAGGTTTCGGCTAAAGGATTAAAAATATGATTATCTGCTATTGGACGACTAATATAGCTAATTTATAGAGGGTTAATTTGCCCATTGGTAATGCCAATATGATCGTGAGCGCAGAGATTGATCGGATTATCATTAATGTTTATCCAATGTAAATCAAGTATTCGTAAATCGAAGATCATCTAGTCAATGGTTTACTTATAATAGAATTAAAGCGCCTTGTAATTTCCCAGTCGAACCCTCTTTGATAATTATAAATTATTTTACGAGTTCATTGATACTGTTGAGACTAGCCTGCAGTAATCACATTTGAAATCGTAGAAATTGTGCAATCTACTCTTTAATGCCCAATTATGATTACAATTTGGACAAAGGTTCATGCGAAAGCTTGCTCTATGTTTTCGGTAATTATGTAAATAATAGTAAGTGGGGGTATCCGAAATAGTTTCTAACTTCTGGCAAATTTTCAGACCTTGTTTTGTTAATGTTGAATTGAAGTTTTGCATTTGATTTAATGCCCAACGTTCCCCAACCTCACAATTCATTTGCAAACTATCACATGAAATATAATTTGTTTCCCAACTTAGGATTGGCATATAACCGTGATCATGGTATTTTGGTATCCTGTACAGTGGAACAGATTGTTTACATGTGCCGCACGATATCGGTGATTCGATTGTTATGTAATTTGTAATTAAAATATAGAAATCGCTTTTTTCACAAGTACATGGCGATATATAAGTATCATAATTTTTTCCTACAATTTTTATCTGAATTTTTGAATTGCACAATTCCTCAATCTTTTTAGTTTGTCGATCTACATAGAAATTGTTAATCTTGCTCTCTAGTGAGTTTTCTTCAAGAGTATAAGGTAGGCGAATTATTTTGTTGCCAGTTATATATTCTGTCTGTATATTTCCCTGAATCTGGCCGTTTCCACGATAGTGTGACATTAGAATGCCAAATTCATCCACAATATCGTTTTTATCTATGTTTGAATTTATTTCTAAGGAAATTTCCTGGATGTACATATTTAAATCATGAATTAGAAGAAAGCAATTTTTTTTGAGTTTATAGCGCCTACATGAGGCAATACCAATTTTTTTGTGGAGTTGAATTCGATAAAAATAATATAGAGCACTAAACTAACCCCCGTAATAAATATAATGTATTGCTTGGCGCATCAGCCGATAGAAACTGGGGATTTCTATTAGCGGTTCTGCGTGGGCGATTCAAGAATTCCACCGGCAATTCAGTTAACCTTCGTTCTTTAATATACATATAATCGCCGTCATGAGTTGAGCACCACACTCTGTATTCCAACACCTCGTCACAAAAATAGCCGCCGCCTGACATGACCGAGGCGGGGTAGGAGCCTACTAATTCCTTATCTTTAACTTTTGGATACATCTATTTGGTGATTGGTTTTAATACTGTGGTAATAATGCTGTGATTTGTATGGTAAGCTAAGATACTTTAAATTGGTTATCAAATCAGATTTTTGAGGATGTAAAGGGCAAATAACCATATTCAATCAAATCATTGAATTCCTTTATAACTTTGGTATTCCCATCAACCATTAAAACCACAGTTGAGGAAATATCCAATACATTTCTGTAGTCATGATCAGTGATGATAAAACCTTTATCTTTTGAATGTTCTTTAATAAGGTCTTTTATAATCTCAACATACAGCGGCGAAACACCATTGAAAGGTTCATCGAGCAATATGTATTTCGCCTCTGAATGTAACGTCAATAAGATCTCCAGAATCCGCTTTTCACCTCCTGATAAGTGCTTGACCTTGGTGTGCATAAAGGATTTCACTAATTCACTCTCCATTACCCTGGCAGCATTCTGTTTATTACAAAAACACCTTATAATGGTGGCAATACTCATATGGTTAGGCAGATATCCGTCTTGTGGAAGGTATCTCAGTAGTTTTCTGCTTTCATATATTGTGTTTATCTTCTGATTATCTATTGATAAATACTTATTGTCAGCACTCAATGATCCGAAAATTATTTTTAACAGGGTGGACTTCCCTGAGCCATTTCTGCCTAAGAGACCGACTATTTGACCTTGCCTGCAAGAGATAAAAACATCATTCAGAATTTGCCTTCCATCAATCTGTTTTCGGATACTATCAGCGTTTAATCCTGTCATATAGATGCTAGTATAAAACCGATGCTTATGCTAATGAATACTGTAGCGAGCCATAAATTGAGTTTGCTGAGGCCGAGATTGTGATAAAAGTAATATTCGTTTGGGCTTTGAATTTCGTACGTAAAGTAGTGGAATGCCGGCGTTAAAAAAATAAATGAAATTCCGGTGCCTGCATAGAGCCGGCCATTCATACAAAAGTATGATAACGCAAGTGATAGGATAATTGAAGGAATCAGGAGTTTAAGATAAAAATAGTATAAAGCTCTGATTATTCGCATCTGATACCTATTAATTGATCAAGACAATATAGGCAATTATAGTACATTCATGTTGGTCATTGTCGAGGCAATCGTTTTTTCGCAAATTTGTTTCAGTACTGAGATGTCAATGTCAGACAGTTTTTTGATATAGATACAGGCTTTGCCCATCTTAAACTTGCCCAGGCTATCGAGCAAACGTTCGTTTTCTTCGGTGGGTGAGTAGACGTATAAAGAGAATTCTGCTTTACGTGGAGTAAAGCCTATCAGCGGAGCACTGCCTTCATGGCCACTGGGATATTTATAGTTGTAGCTGCCGAATCCGATGATAGTCGGGCCCCACATTTTAGGTTTAAACCCCGACCATTCACTCATAAGTTCAACCAATTGAAAACTATCCGATTTCTTAAGATCACTTTCAATATATGAATTGATAAAGTCTGTGACGCTTACTTCTGTTTCTGTTGTTTTATTTTTCGTAGCCATATATTATAAATTTACTACGTACTCCAGCGAAATTACAGGGCTGTACACGCTAACCTAAAGGTAATTTACGACTAATTTTGTATAGTTCAAAAATGATGATTATAGATTTTATTTCCAGGCATGAGCATTGCCTGCTCACTATACTTCGGCCCTGAAATTCGTTCTATATTATAAGTTTTCTATCACAACCCAGGCCCAGAATCAGGTTGTAACCCCAATGCCCACGCTGAGGAAATTGGCCCAATATTAGCATTTCCATCCACATCAACAGTGGTAATTAGCGCCACTGGTGTACCAAAATATAGGATTTTAGGTTGAATGGTCAGGAATGTGGGTTCGTTTTTCTTATCGGTCATAGTTCAAGTGTCTGTATTATATGTAATAGATCCGGGAAATTTATCTTAACGAATCTAAGACCTCGAATTTCTGTTTAATATATAGACGATAGTTCATTTCAAAATGAACTGGACTACATCAATTCAGTTATATTTGAATATGAAAATTGAGCAGCTCGAACGCATTGCAGGACTGATCGGTGAACCAGCCCGTATAAAAATATTATGGGCATTGATGGATGGAAAGGCGCATACTGCTACGGAACTATCAATAGTTGCTGAAATATCTCCGCAGAGTGCAAGTATGCACCTGAACAAATTAATATCGGCTGACTTGCTAAAGGTTATTTCTCAGGGGCGACACCGCTACTATAGCTTTGCAAGGGATGAGGTTGCTTATACGATGGAAGCAGTGGCCAATTTAATTCCAACCAGTAATATCAAAACCGTGCAGAAGATTACAAATGACCCATTCAAATACTGCAGAAGCTGTTATGACCATGTAGCGGGGAAAGCTGGTGTAGCGATAACAGATGGGCTAATAAAACATGAATATCTTGTAGAAATAAATAATACCTATCAAATTACAGATGAAGGCCACATCTTTTTTAACGCATTTGGCATTGATACTGAAGTGTTATCAAAGCATAAGCGTGCGGTGGCCAGGCCATGTCTTGACTGGAGCGAGCGCAGGCTGCATTTAGCTGGTTCACTTGGTGCTGCGATGTTAAATAAGATGTTAACTGAACATTGGATACGAAGAGTTCAGGATTCACGCACATTAGTTTTTACTTCTATAGGTAAAAGTAGCTTGTATGATAGGCTTGGAGTGGAGATTTAATGGCTCGCTTGCGCTGGACTGCATTTCAAAAACCTAAAACCATCTGGCAAGTCGCCCGTCACTTGTTTTACGACCTTCCGGTCTGGTGTGTTAAATTTTACATTGTCAAACAGTATGTTTCTGCTGTCCAGAGAGGTAATAACTGATTCCTTTGAAGTTATTACCGCATTGCGAATAGTTATATCTCTGGCATCAGCGGCCGCAAATATTTTTTGGCTCTTCACATCTGCATTCTCCACCAGAAAGTTAATCACAGGCGATTCTGGGATACCCTGAATATTTACGAACATTCTGGCATTCTCTACGATGATGTCACGGGCCACAACGTTTCTATATTTTGGGGTCAATCTGCCTACTGTGCGTGCAGGCAAACGAACAGCCTCGCCAGCAACGTATCTGGCACTGCCTAACATATCAAAATGAAAGGCCTCTTTTCTCAGGTTCATTCTAATGCGTTCATAGGTAAGGTCTTCACCACCACCACCTCGCGGCCTGCGTGTTTTGAATCTAACACCTACGTCAGTTTGATTGAACACGCAATCGTGCACGTATAAGTTGCGGATCATCGCTGCGGTTTCGCTTCCACAGGTTATACCACCATGCCCTTGTTGCGCCAGGCAAAACCGCACGACTATGTTCTCAGAAGGTTTATTTACGCGCAATCCGTCTTCGCCGCGACCAGCCTTGATGGTAAAACAATCGTCACCACAGTTTAGGGTGCAGTATTCGATCAACACATTACGTGAAGATTCAATATCGATGCCGTCACCACGTGGAATGCCTACTGAGTTGACAGTTACACCGCGTATAATTACCCCGTCGCAATATACAGGCACAATATTCCAGAAAGGCGTATTTGATAAGCTTATACCTTCAATGTATACTTTTTTACAATTGATAGGGGAGATAAACATCGGTAAAAACGTAGCTGAACCACTTTTGCCATCGTACACTCTTTGGGCTACAGGTGTTTGTACTGGGATGGAATCAGAATTGCCTGTCCCACGTGTGATCGAACCTCCTGGTGCTGGCCCCACCAGTTTGCCTTTTCCTGTCAATGCAATATTTACCTGTCCATTGGCATATATCAACGCTCCAAATGACATCACTTCAACACCTTCTGTGCGCGTAAAAACTACAGGCAGATAATCCTCGGCGTCTCCACTAAAATGTAGTTCTGCACCATCATCGAGATGTAGGTTAACGTTGCTTTTTAAGCTGATCCTGCCTGTTTGCCAAATACCCACGGGCACTGAAACTGTTCCGCCGCCTTTGCTACTCACTTCATCTATTGCAGCCTGTATAGATTTGGTCGATTTTATATTTTGTTTGGCGCCTTTATCGGTGATGCTGAGCGACAGTGCAGGGAACACGGGTTTCTTAAAATCTGGCATCGTAAACGGCGCTTTTACTTTTGTAATATCATGTGGCAAACGCGCTGCGCCTACTTGTGCGATTGTAGGAACAACCACTGAAACACCAGGTGTTGGTCGCGCTTGTCCTACTGCAATAATCTGTGATATAATGAAAAGTATAAGTATATAATAACGCATATTTTTTCTACAATTTATTGTGCAGGGATTGCGGTCATTAGAAATCAGGATAACTCGCATTGGGTGATATCTCATATTTGGTTTAATCTGAGAAAGGTATAAATAATTAATTTAGAAATATGCTATGTAACTGTATTAACACTGTAGGCATTATATTGAACAGCTGAAGCAAAATAGCCTGGTTATTCCGCGAGTTTAACAGGGGAGAGGTCGTTTAATTCCTCGTCGGAGAACAGTGTGTAATGTATTTTAAAGGTTTTATTCAAAGGGGTTTCTAAAGAAAACCCGCCCACACCAAAACCGTCTAGCACATCGAGGTTAAAATGCGAGAATTTCCAGTATTCAAAAAGGTCCCTGTCCACCCAGAATTCGCAACCTTCAACTTGCCCTATGCAAACATCGTTCATTCGCAAATAATAACCGCCTTTTTCAAAACATTGCGGCTGAGTGCCTTCACAACAGCCACCGGCCTGGTAAAACATGAGTTCGCCATGGTTTTCTTTTAATTCCCTTATCAGCTCAATAGCTTTTTCGGTCGCAGCTAATCTCTCAATCATTATTAAAGCATTTATTCAAATTTACGTATAAAATTAAAGCGCAAAGGCACTGCTTTGCGCTTTTGAAACCGACTAAAAGAAGCCTAATTTATTTTTATCGTATGAAATCAGCATGTTTTTGGTCTGACGATAATGTGCAAGCATCATCTTATGGTTTTCCCTGCCAATACCAGATTGTTTGTAACCACCAAACGGTGCCCCAGCGGGATAAGAATGGTACTGGTTTACCCAAACACGGCCAGCTTGTATTGCACGCGGAACCTGGTACAACTGATGGGCATCACGTGTCCATACACCGGCACCAAGCCCGTATAGGGTATCATTTGCAATTTCAATCGCCTCTTCTTCATTTTTGAAAGTGGTAACCGCGAGCACCGGACCAAAAATCTCCTCCTGGAAAATGCGCATTTTGTTATGGCCTTTAAACAGCGTAGGCTGGATGTAATAACCACCTGCAAGATCGCCCTCTAAGTTGTTGACATCACCTCCGGTCAATACTTCAGCGCCTTCTTCTATACCCAGTTTGATATAAGAAGATATCTTTTCATATTGGATCCGCGAAGCCTGGGCGCCCATCATCACTGTTTTGTCCAGGGGACTTCCAACTTTGATAGCTTTTGTTCTTTCAATTACTTTGGCAATAAACCTTTCATAGATGTCTTCCTGTATGAGCAACCTCGAAGGCGCAGTACAGATCTCCCCTTGGTTAACTGCAAATAACACAGCACCCTCAACCGCCTTGTCTAAAAATGCATCATCCTCATCCATTACAGAACTGAAGAAAATATTAGGCGATTTTCCACCTAGTTCAAGGGTAACCGGGATGATATTTTCTGTTGCATATTGCATTACCAAACGTCCTGTTGGGGTAGATCCTGTGAAAGCGGCTTTAGATACTTTTGGATTGGTCACCAAAGGGCGTCCAAGTTCAGAGCCAAAACCATTTACAATATTAATTACCCCTGGAGGCAGGAGATCGCCTATAAGTTCCATCATCACCAGGATGGATGTCGGCGTGCTTTCTGCTGGTTTCAAAACCACACAATTACCTGCAGCCAGGGCCGGCGCAAGTTTCCAAACTGCCATCAGTATAGGGAAATTCCACGGAATAATTTGCGCAATTACACCAAGTGGCTCATGAACGATCAAAGATACCGTTAGATTATCCAGTTCAGCAACGGAACCTTCTTCTGCACGGATAACACCAGCGAAATAACGGAAATGGTCGATGGCCAGGGGGATATCTACATTGATAGTTTCCCTTATAGCTTTTCCATTATCAATGGTTTCAACCGTTGCCAGGTACTCCAGGTTATCCTCTATCCGCTGGGCAATTTTGTTGAGTATATTACTTCTCTCGGTAGCTGAAGTTTTGCCCCATGTTTTAAATGCTTCATGGGCGGTGCTCACTGCCAGCTCCAGGTCTTCTTTAGAGGAATGGGCCGCTTTGGTGAATACTTTACCATCGATAGGGGATATGTTATCAAAGTATTTCCCATTCACAGGGGGCACAAATTTACCGCCAATGTAGTTGTCGTAATGAGATTTGAATTCTGGTCTTTCTACTAAATTTTCCATTTTTTTTGATATTTGGTTAGCACAAACCTAAGGGATACGGGATCGTTTAGATAGTAAAATCGTTTCATTCAGTAGCATTATAGTTGCAGGCTTGTATCATTCATAACAGATAAATTTTGTTATATTAGATTTGTTATCTAACCAAATCCGCTGTGTGATGCAATATAAACTGAACGACGTAAGGCTAAGTAATATTGATAATTTGCGAACGCTGGTTGAAAACCGGACCTCTTATACGCTTGAACGTTGCGAGCTCAATGTGTTTGAAACCTATAAAGAGTCTTACAAAGTCCCTTTAACGTTCAACGATTTTGTGATTACGAGCATGTTGCGCGGCAAAAAAGTGATGCATTTGTTTGACGATAAAGGGTTTGAGTATATACCTGGTGAGACTGTGATTGTGCCGCCCAATGTGACTATGAAAATTGATTTCCCGGAGGCTACCCATCTAAATCCTACACAATGTGTTGCATTGGCCATTGAAAGCGAGCAGATTAAGCATACGCTGAACTATCTGAATGAATTTTTTCCGAAGGAAGACAGCAAAGCAAAATGGATACTGAACTATGATGAATACCATTTTTATAATAACGAAGAGATTGCTTATTTGATTAACAAAGTTATCAGGATTTGTTCTGAAAGCTCTACTGAGAAAAATGCATTGGCAGATCTTACCCTAAAAGAGCTGTTGATCAGGATCATGCAAAGCCAGAATCTGAAATCCTGTGCCGATCAGCAGGTGAACATCAATCAGAATCCTTTTGCCTATGTTATAGGATATATCAAGGCCAACCTGAATGAAAAAATTAGTATCGAGCACCTGAGTAACAAGGCCTGTATGAGTAAGGCTACATTTTACAGGCTGTTTAAACGTGAACTTGGCATCAGTCCTAATGACTATATCCTGGCGGAAAAGATGAACAGAGCAAAGGTACTTCTGTCTGATCCCGCAAACAAGATATCATTTATCAGTTATGAGCTGGGTTTTGCCGACTCCAACTATTTCATACGTACATTTAAAAAGATAGTGGGCATAACGCCGGGAGCTTATCAATTACGGATTGGAAATAATTTTGTTCACTGAGGGACAGTTATTTATAAGGGCGTACACATCTTATTTTGCATCGCAATTAACGCCTCAAGACCTTATTAAAGACCATTTTTCCTGTATCTGTCTCTATGCTGAGTTGTATTGCAGTAATCTGGTATTTTCCACTAAGCTGCAACCTCTTTTTTATCGTGTCCGGGGCCGAATTTGATATCATTCTGATAGGACTCATTTTATATTTGTTTGTATAACCCAGCATTAGTATGCGGTCTTTGGTAAAACTGTATTCTCCGTTTGCAATTATCTTATTATCAAATTTTTCAGAGACTTTGAATGTGTTATTCGCTTCAAAATACAGGCGCCTGAAAGGTGCGGAAGCATTAGTGTTTTGCCAGGTTCCATAAAATTGGGTGAGGCCCATATACTTGCTTTTTAAATTGTTGAGCAACACAAATAATCCGATAAATACAATTGGAATATAAACCCACTTAATCTTACGTGTTTTATTGAGCCAGTTGGGGCGTTCCTGATTCCGAAACAACGGTGGCTCTTCGTAGAAGTATTTGAAAAAAAGCGGGAATTCAGAAAAGAAAACAAACAGCGCCATGATAGTGAGGACGGTTGCCATACACTGGGCCCCGTTAATGTTGTATGCATAGTCAACCATTAAAATATTTACCATAAAGCTGAGATAAAGCACAATGCCAATCCGGGTTGTTTTTCTGAAAAAGAGGAGCAGGGAGCTGACTATCTGAGCGGCGGCGATGCACAATCCATACCAGAAAGAATATCCATAATAATACCAGGTCAATTCAAATCCGCTGAGCAATCCAACTGGTTTATCATAGGTGCTGGGTTGTGAGGTAAACTGCGTTCCCAATATTTTTGCGAAGGCATAAGAGATAATCATCGTCGCTAAAAAATAACGGCAGAATGTGTGCACGTAGAAATGTATTTTTCTCCAATTCATGAGGCGTGTTTTTAAATAAAATTTAAAGAAGCGTATACTTGGCTCATTAAATTTATTAAAAAATCATGAAAATTCCTCTTACTGTTTAATACTTTTCATAGGAATTTACTAATACACAATCACCTGCCGTAAATGTGGCGGCGCGATATTACATAAATAATTAAGCTGTGATATTGCAGATTCAATCATATTAAGGTATAACTTGCTTATTAGATTTTGAAAGGTTTGTACCGCTTTTCATATCCTTTAATATCTCTTTCAGTTTCAAGTTAAATTCTCCTGGTTTCTCTATCATTGGAAAGTGGCCGGTTGCGTGAACGTAAGTAATTTTAAACGGTATGTTCTTCGCAATGAAACCCGAAGTGTCAGTAGGAGTGACGTCGCTGTTAATCAGATAGATCTTTTTCCTGGTTTGAACCAGTTTAGCTGCCTCGTCAAAATCATCCTGCAGCAAACAGGCGGCTGCGATGGTTGAATCTGCATTTGCAACATCATTTAGCACTTTTTTCCTGATATTGGCACTCGTTGTTTTGTAGAGTAAATCATCATTTACGTATTTAACTGCAAAGTTTTTGAAATCGTGTTTGATAGCATAGACCGCTTTTTCGTATTCTTCTTTATCATTTTTGCCCGGCGTATATTTTACCCCAACAGTCTTTAGGTTATCAACTCCAACTAACCCGATTACCTTTGATGGATTGTCTATAGCCGCCTGTATAATAATGTCGCCCGCCATTGAATGGCCTATGAGGATTACGTTTTTTAAACCCAGCTGGGCTATCGTAGCATTAATATCTGCACTGAAATTCTTATTGTTCCATATTTTTCGGTTTTTACCAGATTTGCCAAATCCAGGCAGGTCTATAGCCACCACACGGTACTTTTCTTTAAATTGGGCCACTTGTTCTAACCAATAAGTTTTATTTATACACCAACTATGCACAAACAGGAGTGTAGTATCACCCTTTCCTTCATCTAAACAGTCTATTTGAACTCCCTGGCTAACCACTTTTATCTTTTCAGGCCGCTGCTGGGTCGGGGAACTGTTTGTGCAGGATGCGACAACGGCCAAGAGAGTTATTGATGCCAATAAGTTGAAAGCTTTCATGTCAAGACAATTAATTTCATTCAATATACATAACTAAGTCAACTGCGGCAATTAAATAACTATTTTTAACAATGCCAAGAAACAGAATATTTCATTAACTGAATGGCCGGCTCCTTAAAAATAACGTCAAAATGCAATAAAACAGCCGCCCAATAAATCGGTACGGCTGTCATTTTTATACATGGAAGGAAAAACAGTTTGTGCTAAACGTTAGGAAATACTATTTCTTGTCCAGATACAAAATATGCGGTTCGCCGGTTTCACCAGCTTGTTTTCGGTTGGCTGCCAATTCGGGCAGAGCAAAAAATTCTTTGGCCTTGTCAACCGGTATTTTCATATTAATTCAGGTTAGTTAGTCAAATTCAACGCTGTGAGCTTTTTAGCCTGGAGGGCAAGTAGCATTTAAACCGCGGCTATGAGTTGGATATGGGTATAACCTGAAGTTGATAAAAAAATCCTGAATTTTATATGGGTATTTCTTGCTATTCTTAAAGCTGGAATAGTTGGCGTGAAGTTATTGATAAGTGGAGATTTAAAATTGGTCATTCCAATTTCGCAATTTCCAAACTTCCTTTGTATACGTATACTTTAAGTAATTTTTGCGTTTTGATAGCCTCGTGAATAACACTCATCGTAGCGTTTGCCTGAATATTATCTAAATTGATATTATATGCAGCATCAGCTGCTTTGAAATAGATTGTACCATTGAGTTTTTTATCGATGTCGAGCTTTATAGGGATAAGGCTGGCATAATACTGTACTTCTCTCTCCTGAACGCTAACAACCTGTTTTTCTTTTTTGCAGGAATTAAAAGCTACTGTAAAGACCAGTGCTGTGAATAGCGGGAAAAAATTTCTCATGATACATATTTTTATGCTACATAAAAATAATATAAATTTTCCTTATGTGTGATTTTTTTAAATAAAAAATTGAAGCGGTGGTATAATCACAAGGCCTGACATGAATTGTCAAGCCTTGTGTAATGTGTAAGTATGTTTATTGGGCTTTTAGCTTTACTTAACAACTGTAGCTTCAAGTTCAATTGATAACGTTTCGTACAATACTTTCACCTCGCAAAGGGTAGTGGCCTGTTTAATACCGTGTTTGGCTATCCAATCCTGCAAAACATCGAAACAGGTCCAAAGCTCGTCAGACTTAGTGGTCAGCACATTCAGACGCACAATATTCTTACATTCATACCCTGCTCCGGTAATCACCTTTTCCAGATTTTCTATTGCCAGATGTAATTGTGTTTTAACGTCGGCAGTACTTGATGTTCCATCGGCATGTACCGCTGCCTGTCCTGCACAATAAAGTGTGCCTTCAACATTTTTTACTTCAACGGATTGAACATAACTACGACTATCTTGCCATTCCCATGGGCTGAATTCTTTTTTTTCCATATCGTTATTCTTTGCGCAAATACAATCTGCCTATGAAAATCAATAACATAACTTTCATCATTCAGCTGCACTGCAGTTTAAAATTGTTAATACAAAGTTGCAAAGAGTGTATGAATTATGGGCGTGAGGTAGCGCACGAATTTCCAGTGACCTATATCACACTAAGACGACAGCCTGCTGAGCGTTTCTCTGGAAACACCAAGAAAGGTTGCAAGGTGAGTTTTCGGAACACGTTGTACCAGTGCGGGGTACAACTTTAGAAATTGTTCATACCGATCTTTGGCATTTGAAGTAAGCAAAGAAATGATACGTCTCTGTGATGAAACATGACCTGCATTGGCTTTCATTAAAAAGAAATAAGCCACCTTTTGCATACTGCTGCACAGTTTGTGGTAATCATCGAGCGTGATACACAGTACTTCAGTATCTTCAAGACATTCCAGCGAAAGCGTGGCTTTTCCTTGTTTCAGGTATGCCTGGAAATCGCTTTCCCACCAATCTTCCATCGCAAAAGCGATAATATACTGCTTTCCCGAAAGATCGGTGTGTACCAGTTTCAATAGCCCTGACACTACGTAATATGAATATTTAACACTGTCACCTTCCTGGATTAAAAACTGATGTTTTTTATTTTTTCTTATTGTAAAGTGCGACTGCACAAACTCAAATTCTTCGTCGGTTAGGGCAATCGTTTTTTCAATATGTTCCCTTAGTTTTACTTTGATATCTTCCATAAGGTTGTCCCGGCTACGCATGAGGTAATTGAACAGGGCAGTTCGTTTTGATACTGGATCAGTTCATTTGTAAAAGTAGCAAAATTCTAATAGTAGCTTACCGCTATGGCAGCAAGGGTTCGCTAAATCGATTATTGTACTTACCATATAGTTACACAAATAAAAATAATAATCATTTGTCCTTGAAATGTTAAAAAAACTGTCGTCCTGAATGCATTCTGGCCACTGACTTGCAGCCTTAACTTAATATTATAGACCTTTCAACATTGATCTCCCTGAGGAACCGGGAATCGTGTGATACTACCAGAAGGGTTCCTCTGTATTCATTCAAAGCTGCGGTCAGGATTTCGATATTTTGAATATCCAGATTGTTGGTTGGTTCATCAAGAATGATCATATCAGGCGCAAGGTTAGTAATTGTGAGGCAGCAAAGCATTAGCCTCATTTTTTCACCACCGCTCAATGCACTGCATGGTTTATCCCAGAAGGTTTTATCAAATAAAAAACGGTTGAGCCTGGTCTTAACATCGTGTTCCTGCAAAACACCAGAATTGAAATGCTGTGCTTGTTCATAGACGCTCAATTCATTATGAATTAAGGAATAATCCTGATCAACATAAACAGAGTTGAGACTTACGGTCTTCATATTCCCGGATTGTGGTTGAAGCCCGGAATGTATCAATTTGATTAATGTGGATTTACCAGATCCATTTGGCCCCTCAATGGCAATACGTTCTCCGCTGGAAATCTGAAAGTTTAAGGCTGCTTCCCAGAGTACTTTGTCGCCATAGGCGAAATTGATACTGTTGGCGGTAATCAATACTTTGCCCAAAGGCAGTGCAGCATTATCAAAACCCATTTTCATTTGATCGATATCTGGCTGTTCTTTACGTAAACTGCCTAATTCTTTGGAAATGGAGCTCACTTTTTCTGCATGCACGCCCTTTATCTTTGAACTGCTGTTTTCGGCATTGTTTCTAAGGGTGTTCATGAAAATGGTAGGTACACCGGATTTCTCCTGTTTTCTCTTGCCCCTCGCATCAAGTCTCTGCTGCCTTTCCAGCGATTGCCTTTCGGTCTCTTTAGCTTTGCGGAGGGCTTTTTCCTGGCTTTTTAGTGCCTGGTTCAGCGCTTCAGCTTCTATCTGTTTCTGTTCTGTATAAAAGTCGTAGTTGCCGCCATAGGTAGTAATACCACGTTTACTCAATTCAAAAATGGTATCAAGCAGGTTTAGTAATATGCGGTCGTGGCTTACGATCAGCAGAGTATTTTTTGTGGAACTGATATAATTATAGAGTATCTCCCTGCTTTCGTTGTCCAGATGGTTACTCGGTTCGTCCAGCAATACAATCTCGGGCCGGTGAATGCTGATTCCCGCCAGGAAAACTTTGGTCTTTTGTCCGCCACTAAGCGTCTGTAGTGGTTGATTCAGGTCTTGTATATCCAATTTCCAATGTGCAAAAGCTTCCTGGCATCGTTCCTCTATGGTCCAGTCGTCATTGAGTGTATCCATATTTTCGTCAGTAACTTCGCCCTCGAGTATTGCATGC
>Ga0247734_1001801_pt1 | contig 15443 bp, 18 predicted proteins | sample UWRJL103311B2_FD_180933 | JGI IMG/M metagenome (GOLD analysis project Ga0247734, IMG submission 180933) | Plant litter microbial communities from Arlington Agricultural Research Station in Wisconsin, United States - UWRJ-L103-311B-2 | ecosystem: Environmental > Terrestrial > Plant litter >... | reverse complement strand
TCGAGGTCACGTGACCCCGGCGGATCGATCGTGACGAACGGGATCGAGGTGGCGTCCTCGACGTCGGGGAGGCCGGCCGCGGCGATCGTGCGGGCCTCGGCGATCACGTCGTCCGGGAAGTGGTCGCTCTGCGACGCCGCGGGCAGCTCCAGCTCGGCGCGGACGTCCTCGAAGTCGTGGGGCACGTCGTGCAACGTACTCCGACGGCGTCAGGCCGCACGTCGTGGACGCCGGGGGGCGGGCTGCCGGCTCCGCACCTGCTCGATGACCGTCGTGGCGGCGATCGAGAGGGTCTCCCCGAGGTAGGTCCCGGGCACGCCGGCCCGCTGCTCGGGGAAGGAGAAGGCGTTGCCGGCGTAGAACGTGGTCGTCCCGGTGTCGGCCACAGCACGCAGCGCGTCGACGGCCGGGCGCCGCTGCGCACGCAGGTGCGAGACGACCACGACACCCGCCGCGCCCGTGGACGTCACGGCCGAGACCAGCGTGTGCTCGGACGTGCGGGGTCCCATGAGTCGCGCGCCACGGCCCTGCTCGGCGAGCAGCGCGGCCAGCGCCTCCAGGCCGACCGAGTGCTGGTCGCGCGGACCGCACGCCAGCAGGATCGGCGGCTCGTAGGTGTCGATCTGCGACAGCGTCGTGAGCCGGGCCAGCCAGCCGCGGATCGTCTCGGTCGTGACGTGCTCCTGGTCGACGCCGCATCGCCCGGAGGCCCACCAGGCGCCGACCTGCCGCAGCCCCGGCATGACCACCTGGTCGATCGTGGTCGCCAGGCCCAGCTCGACCCGCGCCTCGTCCAGGACGATGCGCAGCGCGGCCGGGTCGCGGCTCTCCGAGGCGTCCAGCAGGTCCGTGACCCGTCGGCGGGCGGCCCCCGTGCCGGCGAGCAGGTGCCGGACCGCGCGCGCCGCCTCGGACGCGCGCAGGCCGCGAGCGATCTCGTCCCGCATGAGCCGCATCTGCTGCAGCTCGGCCGGGAGGTAGCGCCGGTGCCCTCCGCTGCTGCGCGTGGACACGGGGACCCCGTACCGGCGCTCCCACGACCGCAGGGTCGGGGCCGGCACGCCGAGGATCTGGCTGACCTCGCGGATCCGCAGGCCCGTGGACGGCGGGGGGATCGTCATGGGGTCACCCCTTCGTCCGGTGAGCCGGGTGCCCACACCCCGCAGCATGACACGGCGATCCAGAACTGCATAACTTTTGCGCAGGTATGCGGACCCCCGACAGGGCAGCATGGATGTGTCGGCGACTCCGGGAGAGCTGTCGCACTCATCACCGTTGCGACCAGAGGCAGGACACCGTGACCGTCGACATCGAACCGCACGACCGCCTGCAGCTCGAGATCGAGGGACTGCGCAGCGCGATGCAGAGCCGGGCCGTGATCGAGCAGGCCAAGGGCGTCCTGATGTTCCTGTACCAGGTCGAGTCGGAGCGGGCGTTCGCGATCCTGCGACGGTGGTCGATGGAGAGCAACGTCAAGATCCGCGACCTGGCTGCCGCACTGATGGACATCTCGCTGGGTGCGCCGGCCGGCGACCTCGACGCCGCGCGGCGTGCCGTCCAGGGCGCCATGCGGTCGCCCGACGCCCCTGCCACACCCGTGCTGACCGTCGTCCGGTAGGCCGCATCGCCGGGAACGACGCAGCCCGCCCCCTCGGACGAGGGGACGGGCTGCTGGTCGAGCCGACGGTCAGTGGTTGTGACCGGCGTGCGCGTCCTCGGCCTCTTCGGCCGGCTTCTCGACGATCAGCGTCTCGGTCGTGAGCAGCATCGCGGTGATCGACGCGGCGTTGGCGAGCGCCGAGCGCGTCACCTTGACCGGGTCCAGGACGCCCTGGGCGACCAGGTCGCCGTACTCGCCGGTGGCCGCGTTGTAGCCCTGACCGCTCTCGCGGACCTTGTTGACGACGACCTCGCCGGAGATGCCGCCGTTGCGGGCGATCCACTCGAGCGGGGCGTCGGCACCGATGCGCACGATCCGGACGCCGACGGCCTCGTCGCCGGTGAGGCCGAGGTTGTCGTCGAGGACCGAGACGGCGTGGACGAGGGCGGAGCCGCCACCGGCGACGATGCCCTCCTCGATGGCCGCGCGGGTCGCCGAGACGGCGTCCTCGATGCGGTGCTTCTTCTCCTTGAGCTCGACCTCGGTGGCCGCGCCGACCTGGATGACGCAGACGCCGCCGGCGAGCTTGGCCAGACGCTCCTGGAGCTTCTCGCGGTCCCAGTCGGAGTCGGTGTTGTCGATCTCGGCCTTGATCTGCGCGACGCGACCGTCGACCGCGGCCTTGTCGCCGCCACCCTCGATGACCGTGGTGTCGTCCTTGGTGATGACGATGCGGCGAGCCGTGCCGAGGGCCTCGAGGCCGATCGTGTCGAGCTTCAGGCCGACGTCGGGGGTCACGACCTCCGCGCCCGTGAGGGTCGCGATGTCCTGCAGCATCGCCTTGCGGCGGTCACCGAACGCGGGCGCCTTGACGGCGGCCGACGTGAAGGTGCCCTTGATCTTGTTGACGACCAGGGTCGACAGCGCCTCGCCCTCGACGTCCTCGGCGATGATGAACAGCGGCTTGCCGGCCTGGACGACCTTCTCCAGGATCGGCAGCAGGTCGCTGACCGAGGAGATCTTGCCCTGGTTGACGAGGATGTAGGGATCGTCCAGGACGACCTCCATGCGCTCGGTGTCGGTGACCATGTACGGCGACAGGTAGCCCTTGTCGAACTGCATGCCCTCGGTGAACTCGAGCTCGGTGCCCATCGTGTTGGACTCCTCGACGGTGATGACACCGTCCTTGCCGACCTTGTCGAACGCCTCGGCGATGAGCTCGCCGATGTGGGCGTCGCGCGAGGACACCGTGGCGACGTCGGTCATGTCCTTGATGTCGTCGACCTCGCGGGCGACGCTGTGCAGCTGCTCGACGACGGCCTTGACGGCGGCCTCGATGCCCTTCTTGAGACCGACCGGGTTGGCTCCGGCCGCGACGGCGCGCAGGCCCTCGTGGACCATGGCCTGCGCCAGGACCGTGGCGGTCGTGGTGCCGTCACCGGCGACGTCGTTGGTCTTGGTGGCGACCTCCTTGGCGAGCTGGGCGCCGAGGTTCTCGAACGGGTCGTCGAGCTCGACCTCACGGGCGACGGTCACGCCGTCGTTGGTGATCGTGGGGGCGCCCCACTTCTTGTCGAGGACGACGTAGCGACCCTTGGGGCCGAGCGTGACCTTGACGGTGTTGGCGAGCTTGTCGACGCCGCGCTCGAGCGAGCGGCGGGCGTTCTCGTCGAATTCGAGAATCTTGGGCATCTGTGGCCTCTTTCAGGAAATGGGTGCGACTGGGGGGACGGGCGCAGCTGCGCCGCGTGGTCCGAAAAGTGAGAGACCCCGGCGCCCCGCGAGGGGGCGCCGGGGCGTCAGATCACGAAACGACAGCGAGGACGTCGCGCGCGGAGAGGATGAGGTACTCCTCGCCCGCGTACTTGACCTCGGTGCCGCCGTACTTGCTGAAGATGACCTTGTCGCCCTCGGCGACGTCGAGCGGAACGCGGTTGCCGTTGTCGTCGACCCGACCGGGGCCCACGGACACGACGATGCCTTCCTGCGGCTTCTCCTTGGCGGTGTCCGGGATGACGAGTCCGGACGCAGTGGTCTGCTCTGCTTCGACGACCTGGATGACCAGGCGGTCTTCGAGCGGCTTGATGGTGACCGACACGTGTCGACCTCCCCTTTCAACGGTGAAACGTTGGACGTGGGTGAGAACGCCGTCGCGGGGGTCGTGCTCACCGGTGGGTTGGCACTCGCATGACGTGAGTGCCAACCCGAACCTAGCACGAGGCTGGCACTCGACCCAAGAGACTGCTAACCGGTTTCGCCGTGGGCGAACTCTCCCGTGGTCGACACGGCACACTTCTTCCCATGGATCTCGAGACGTTCGAGCAGCTCCTGACGCCGGAGGGGCAGCTGCTGCTGTCCGAGGTCGCCGCACGGGCCGGCGTCGAGAGCGATCTGGCGCTCGGCACGCGGCTGCGCAAGGCCTACGCGCCCGGCCTCGTCGCCGCTGCCGTGACCCAGAACCACCTCCGCGGCAAGGCGGCCGGCAAGTTCGGCGCCGACGCCGCCCGGATGTACTTCACGCACGACGCCCTCGAGCAGTCCACCCGGATGTCGGTCGCGACGCACCGCGCGACCCGGCTGGCGTCGACCGGCGCGACCGCGGCCGTCGACCTGGGGTGCGGCATCGGCGGCGACCTCGTCGCGCTGGCGCGGGCCGGGATCGCGGTGCGCGGTGTCGAGCAGGATCCCGTCCGGGCAGCGATCGCGGCGGCCAACCTGCACGCCCTCGGCCTGCCCGGCGAGGTCGTCCGCGCCGACGCGCAGGACGTCGCGATCGGCCCCGACGAGGTCGCGTTCGTCGATCCCGCGCGGCGCGACGCCCGCGGGCGGACGTTCTCGACCGCCGACCTGCAGCCGCCGTGGGACTGGGTGCGGGACCTGCTGTCCGGCAGGGCCGTCGCCAAGCTCATGCCCGGCCTGGCCCACGACGTGGTGCCCCCGGGCGTCGAGGCGGAGTGGGTCAGCGACGGTGGCCAGCTGGTCGAGGCGTGCCTGTGGGGCGTCCCGTTCGCGATGACCGGCCGGCGGGCCACGGTGCTGCCGTCCGGCGCCGGGCTGGTCGACGCCGGGGTGACCGCGGAGGTCGGCGACGTCGGGACCCACCTCCTCGAGCCCGACGACGCCGTCATCCGGGCCGGTCTGGTCGGCGAGCTCGCCGCGACGATCGGTGGCTGGCTGCCCGATCCCCACATCGCCTACGTCAGCACCGACGCGGCGGTCGACACGCCGCTCGCTCGCGCGTTCCGGGTCGTCGAGGAGCTGCCGTTCCGCGAGAAGCCGCTCAAGGCCGCCCTGCAGGCCCGCGAGGTCGGCACGCTGACGATCAAGAAGCGTGGTGTCGACGTCGTCCCGGAGGAGCTCGTCCGACGGATGAAGCTGAAGGGACCCCGCACGGCGATCGTCGTGATGACCCGCGTCCAGGGCCAGGGCCGCGCGTACCTGGTGGAGCGACTGTGACGACCCTGCCCAAGACGTGGGCCCTCAGCAGCCGGACCTCGGTGGGGTGGTGACCGTGCGGGTCGATCTGAACGCCGATCTCGGGGAGTCGTGGGAGCGGTGGCGGTCGGGCGAGGACGTGCTGCTGCTCGACGTCGTCACGTCGGCCAACGTCTGCTGCGGGGCCTACGCCGGGGACGCCGAGCTGATGCGCGAGACGTGCGAGGCGGCCGTCGCCCGGGGTGTCGCGATCGGCGCCCAGGTCGGCTATCCCGACCGACCGGGCTTCGGGCGGGTCTTCGTCGACCTGCCCGTCGACGCGCTGACGGACGAGCTGGTCCGTCAGGTCCGCCTGCTGGACGACATCGCCCGTGCGGCCGGAGGCGCCGTCGCGTACGTCAAGCCGCACGGCGCGCTCTACAACACGATCGTCGACCACGAGGAGCACGCACGCGCGGTCGTCGACGCCCTGGTCGAGCTCGACCGCCCGCTGCCGCTGCTCGGCCTGCCCGGCTCCCGGGTCCTGGCGCTGGCGGCCGAGGCCGGGCTGCCGACGGTGCTCGAGGGCTTCGCCGACCGGGCGTACACCCCCGAGGGACGCCTGGTGCCCCGCGGCGAGACGGGCGCGGTGCTCGACGACCCGGACGACGTCGCCGCCCAGGCCGTCCGCCTGCTCGGCGACGTCGACTCCATCTGCGTGCACAGCGACTCCCCCGGCGCCCTCGAGCTGGCGCGGGCCGTCCGTGCGGCGCTGGAGGACGCCGGCGCCGAGGTCGTGGGCGCGTCATGAGGATCCTGCCCTGCGGCGACGCCGCCGTGCTGCTGGACTGCGGGTCGCTCGACGAGGCGCAGGGCTGGTTCGCGACCCTGCAGGGCCGTGCCGAGGTGGTCCTCGGCGCTCGGTCCGTGCTGGTGCGTGGCGACCCGGCGGCGGTCCGCGACCTCGTCGGCCGGTCGACGCCGACCGCAGCGGGCGCCACCACCGGCGGGACGGTCGAGATCCCGGTGACGTACGACGGTCCCGATCTCGACGAGGTCGCGACCCTGACCGGGCTCGCCCCGGACGAGGTCGTCTCCGCGCACACCGGCACGGCGTGGACCGTCGCGTTCGGCGGCTTCGCGCCGGGCTTCTCGTACCTCGTCGGCGGTGACCGCCGTCTGCACGTCGAGCGACGGGCATCGCCCCGCACCCGGGTCCCCGCCGGCTCGGTCGGCCTGGCCGGCGGGTTCAGCGGCGTCTACCCGAGGGAGTCCCCGGGCGGCTGGCAGCTGATCGGCCGGACCGCGGCGACGATGTGGGACTCCTCGCGCGAGCCGCCCGCGCTGCTCGCAGCGGGGACGATCGTCCGGTTCGTGGTCGCATGACGTTCGTCGTCGAGCGCCCCGGGATGCGCAGCCTCCTGCAGGACCGCGGACGCCCCGGCCTGGGCCACCTCGGCGTCAGCCCGTCGGGGGCGTTCGACCGCTCGGCGCTGCGCCAGGTCGACGCCCTGCTCGGCAACTCCCCCGGCACGGCCGCCATCGAGGCGCTCGACGGCGGGCTGGTCCTGCGCGCCGCGGCATCCCACGTCGTCGCCGTGACGGGCGGCGTCGGGCCCGTCACGATCGACGGGCGGCCGGTCACGTTCGGCCGGGCGACGCCGATCCGGGCCGGCCAGCGCCTCGAGGTCGGTCCCCTCACGGCGGGGATGCTCGCCTACGTCGGCGTGGCCGGCGGCCTCCTGGCCCGTCCAGAGCTCGGCTCGGTCTCGACCGACACCCTCAGCGGGCTGGGACCCGCACCGCTGCGGGCCGGCGACGTGCTCGGCGTCGGGACGCCCCGACCCGTCCCCCACCTCGCCGACGTCCCTCCGCTGGCCCGGTCCGGCGAGATCACCCTCGACGTCGTGCTGGGTCCCCGCGACGACTGGTTCACACCGGCGGCCGTGCGCCGGCTGCTGCAGGAGCCGTGGCGGGTGTCCCCGGCGTCCAGCCGCGTCGGCGTCCGGCTCGACGGCCCCGCCCTGGAGCGTGCCGTGGCCGGCGAGCTGGCGAGCGAGCCCTGCGTGCGCGGCAGCATCCAGGTCGCCGCCGACGGCCAGCCGATCGTGTTCGGTCCCGACCACCCGGTCACGGGCGGCTACCCCGTCGTCGCGGTCGTCGTCGACGCCCACACCGACCGTCTCGCCCAGGCCCGACCCGGTGAGGTCGTGCGGTTCAGCCGCGTGGCGTGAGGCTCAGCAGCGGGTCGGTGCGGGCAGCCCGACGTCGACGGGCAGCGCCCCCTGGGCGCGCGCGTCACCCGTCAGCACCGCGACCAGCGCCCGCATCGCCGGCACGTCGCGCCCGTAGAGCGCGACCTTCGTCGGTGCGGAGCTGCGAGCCAGGCCGTACGGGGTGTCGGTCGAGACCACGACGTCGGCGCTGGCGGCCTGGACTCCCGGCCCGAGCAGGGCGACGCGCGTCCCGGACCCGAGCGGCAGGCCGGCCTCCTGCGCCGCGACCCGGAACGCTGCGACGGCGTCGGCGGAGCCGGTGGGCACGACGGCGGTGATGGACGGCACGGGGCACGGATGCGCGACGACCGTCGCTGCCCTCGCGCTCAGGGCCTGCGACTCCTCGGCGTGACTGCCCGGATCGCCCGGCAGCTCCGGTGAGGCCTCCGCGTGCAGCAGGTAGGCGATCGTGCGGGCGGCCGAGTCGCGGGCCTGCTGCTCGGGGATCTCGCCGGACCTCAGCGCTGCCAGCACCGCGTCGTAGGCCTGCTCGTTGTCGGCGGGCATCAGCGCCAGGTCGCTCCCGGCCTTGATCGCCTCGACCGTCGGGTCCCCGCCGGGATAGCGCTGCATCACCGCACCCATGCCGAGCGAGTCGCTGATGACCAGGCCGTCGAAGCCGAGGTTCTCTCGCAGGCCGGTCGTGACGACCTTGCGCGACAGCGACGCCGGGACGCCCTGGTCGATCACGGGGACGTCGAGGTGGCCCGTCATGATGCCGGGCGCCGAGTCGGCGATCGCGGCCTCGAACGGCAGGAGGTCGTGGGTCCGCAGCCGGTCGCGATCGCTCGCGAGCACCGGGAGCCCCTCGTGGCTGTCGGTCGAGACGTTGTGGCCGGGGAAGTGCTTGACGGCCGAGATCATGCCGGCCGCGGAGTACCCGTCCACCGCGGCGACCACCGCCCGCGCCACGATGCCGGGGTCGGAGCCCGCCGAGCGGCTGCCGATGATGGGATCGGCCGGGCCGATCGTGATGTCGCCGTCCGGCGCGAAGACCGTGTTGTACCCGGCCGCGCGCAGCTCGGCACCGGACGCCCGAGTCGCCGCCGTGACGGCCGCGGCTCCGTCGTCGCCGTGGCCCGCGATCGCGGCACCCGCCGACATGAACGTCGGGAAGGTCGTCAACGGATCGGTCAGGCGGGCGACGAGCCCGCCCTCCTGGTCGATCGGCACCATGACGGGGTAGCCGCGGTCGCCGCCGGCGTCCTGCAGCTGCTGGTTGAAGGCCTTGACCTCGTCGAGCGGGTCGTCGGTCGTGACGTCGAGGATCTGCTGCCCCGTGACCATGACGCCCGCGAAGTGCCGCTCGCGCACCAGCGCCAGGGACGACTCGTTCGAGAAGCTGCGGGCGATGATGAGCTGACCGGCCAGGTCCTCCAGCGGGAGGTCGGCGGCCAGCGACCGGGCCTTCGCCCGCTCGGCCGTGCTCGGCACCCAGCCCGTCGGCCGCTCGGCGTCACCCGAGGCGGTGCGCGCCGCGGCGGTGGGCTGCGCAGCGGGGGCCGGGTCGTCGTCGCTCATCGAGAACGCCCAGCCGGCGCCGCCGACGACGACCATCGCCGCCAGGACGATCGACGCGATGGCGCGCCCGGACGGCTCCCGATGCGAGCGAGGCATGGTTACGCGGCCACGACCTGGACGACCGGCATGCTCGAGTCGGCCGGCAGGTCCAGCGACGACGGGGCGATGCCGCGGCGGACGACCTCGGCCCCCAGCGCCGCGACCATCGCGCCGTTGTCGGTGCACAGCCCCAGGCGCGGGATGCGCACCTCGATGCCGGCCTTCGCGGCACGCTCCTGCGCGAAGTGGCGCAGGCGGGCGTTCGCCGCGACGCCGCCGCCGATGACGAGGGTGTCGACGTCGTGCTCGAGGCACGCCGCGATGGTCTTCTTGGTCAGCACGTCGCACACGGCGTCCTGGAACGATGCCGCGACGTCCGCCACGTCGAACGACCGACCCATGCGCTGCTCGTGCTGGACGTGCCGGGCCACGGCGCTCTTGAGCCCGGAGAAGGAGAAGTCGTAGCGGTGCTTCTCCAGGTCGCGGCCCGTCGTGAGCCCCCGCGGGAAGGCGATCGCCGTCGGGTCGCCGTCGCGCGCCACCCGGTCGATGTGCGGCCCACCCGGGTACGGCAGGTCCAGCAGACGGGCGACCTTGTCGAAGGCCTCTCCCGCGGCGTCGTCGATCGTCTGCCCGAGCATCGTGATGTCGGTGACGATGTCGTCGACCAGCAGCAGCTCGGTGTGACCACCGCTGACCAGCAGGGCGGCGACCCGCTCGCCGAAGCGTCCGTGCTCGAGCTGGTCGACCGCGACGTGCGCCGCCAGGTGGTTGACGCCGTACAACGGCTTGTCGTGCGCCAGCGCCAACGCCTTCGCGGCAGCGACGCCGACCAGCAGCGCGCCGGTCAGCCCGGGGCCGCTCGTCACGGCGATCGCGTCGACGTCCTGCACCCGGATGCCCGACTCGGCGTAGGCCTGCTCGAGCGTCGGGACCATCGCCTCGAGGTGCGCGCGGCTCGCGACCTCGGGCACGACCCCGCCGAAGCGGACGTGCTGCTCCATGCTCGAGCTCAGCGCGTGGGCCAGCAGCTCGGTGCCCCGGACGATGCCGACACCCGTCTCGTCGCACGACGACTCGATGCCCATCACCAGCGGTTCGCTCACCGCGTCATTGTGTCAGGTCGCTCGGAATCATCAGGGGGCTGTGGCAGGGTCGCTGTCATGGCGCGCACCGACGACATCCCGGAGCAGTTCGACGAGCGCACGATCCTCGTGCAGATGCTGCACTACGCGCAGGACACCGCGGTGCTCAAGGTCAGCGGGCTGAGCGAGGAGCTGGCGCGCACGGCCCCCCTGCCCGGGTCGCCGCTGATGAGCCCGGCCAACATCCTCAACCACCTGCGGTGGGTCGAGCGCTCCTGGGTCAACGCCGACCTCTTCGGCGGCGAGGACGACGGCCCGTGGACCGACGAGAACCCCGACGCGGAGTTCGAGGAGGGCTCGACCCTGCCGCTCGCGGAGGTGGTCAGCCGGTACGAGGAGGAGGCCGCCCGGACGCGCGCGGTGTTCGCCGAGGTCGACCTGGACATGGTCCGCCGCAACGAGCGCCGGCGCCAGCCCGTCACGGCCCGCTGGATCCTCCAGCACCTGATCGAGGAGACCGCGCGGCACAACGGCCACCTCGACATCCTGCGCGAGCTGGCCGACGGCACGACGGGCGACTGACCCGGCGACGCCGTCGGGTCGTCACTCCGTCAGCGTGACCTGCGACTTGTCGAAGGCGACGTAGCCGCTGTAGTCCAGGCCGACGCGGTCGAACGACGCCGGGATCGGCTCGGGGTACGACCATCCGCCGTCGGCCGCGACGTCGTCGCCGGTGCCGACGTTCCAGTACTGGGCGTCGCCCTTCCAGGGGCAGTGGTACTCCGTGGGGCTCTCCGCGAACGCGCCGTCGGTCAGGCTCGACGGCGGGAAGTAGTAGTTGCCCTCGATCGTGACGAGGTCCTCGACGGGCGCCTCGGCGACGACGGTGGATCCGATGATTGCCTTCATGTCTGCCTCCTGGGTCGTGTCACCTAGGTCACCCAGTGTGCACCAGCACACCTACGACCGGTCGGCCCGGCGTGCTGCACGGGCCGCGTACTCCTGCTCGTCGAGCACCAGCGCCTGCTCCAGCGTCGGCGCCGTGCCGCCGTGACGGGCGGGCGCCCACCACTGGCCCTCGGGCCGCAGGGGGTACTGCGCGATGGCGTGGTCGAGCAGGGCGGACATCGCCTCGCGCAGACGGGCCGTCTCCGCCACGGGGTCCTCCCCCGTGACCGCCAGCGGCTCGCCGACGTGCAGGCCGATCGTCCGGCCGCGGCCCCTCATGTCCGACGGGTGGTCCTTGGTCTTGAGCAGCTGGGTGCCCCAGGTGACCATCGGGATCAGCGGGACCCCGGCCTCGGCCGCCATCCGCACCGCACCGGTCTTGAGCTCCTTGATCTCGAAGGAGCGGCTGATCGTGGCCTCGGGGAAGATGCCGACGATCTCGCCGTCCCGGGCGTACCGCACGGCGTCGTCGTACGACTGCTGTCCGTTCTCGCGGTCCACTGAGATGTGGTGGAACGAGCGCATGATCGGTCCGGTGACCCGGTGGTCGAAGGCGTCCTTCTTGGCCATGAACCGCACCAGCCGGCCGCTCGGCTGGGCCGCGAGGCCGTCGAAGACGAAGTCGACGTAGCCGATGTGGTTGGCCGCGAGGATCGCTCCGCCCTCCCGGGGGATGTGCTCCGTGCCGGACGTCTGGAACCGCATGCCGAGGATCTTGAAGAGCGTCTTGGCGGTGACGATCGTGGCCGGATACGTGAGATCGCGCATCACGTCAGGGTAGTGCACACGCGTTCACTCGGCGGTGCGACGCGAGCGCCGGGCGGCGTCAGCCCTCGTCGGTGTCGACGACGTGGACCGCGGCCTCCTCGGCGCTGGAGCCGGCGCCGTCGATGCCGACGTCGTCGCCGACCAGATCCTTCTCGGTGTCCTCGCCGATGCCGCCGTCGGGATCGACCAGACGCCCGGCGCGCTCGCTGCCGACCTCGCCGTCGTCGAGGTCCTCGGTCGGCTCGGCGTACGGATCGGGCTCGGGCACCTCCTGGCGCAGCCGCTCGTCGAGCGACTCACCCTCCAGCGCCTCGTCGGCCGTCGTGCCGAAGCCCTCGCCGCGGTAGCTCTCCGGGGGCGAGTAGCCCGAGTCCAGCGTCTCGTCCGGATCGTCGAAGATCGCGTCCTGGTCGGGGCCCTGGTCGTCGGCGGGGAAGGTGTCGGGTGTCTCGGTCATGACCCCAGCCTCGCACGCCGGCCCTGAGGTGCAAGGCGGGCGCCGAGGGCGCCGGACGGCCCCTGCGAGCCCGGGTCAGCGCTCAGCGGCGCGGCCCCACGGGCAGGGCTCGCGGGCAGGACCTCATCGCCACTCCTGGATCTCCAGCTCCATGACGAGCGCGTCCACACCACCGGCGTAGTAGCCCCGCCTCCGGCTGATGGTGTCGAAGCCGTTCGCCTCGTACAGGCCGATCGCGGCGACGTTGTCGGCTGCGACCTCGAGCAGCATCCGGCCGGCGCCCAGGTCGCGTGCCCGGTCGACGAGGTCGCCCAGCAGGCCGGCGGCCCTGCCCTGCCCGCGCGAGGCCGGCAGGACGGCGATGCGGTCGAGGTCCGCGACGTCGCCGGCCAGCGAGATCGCGCCGTAGCCGGCGACGTCGTCGTCCACCAGGACGACGTGCCGGTCGCTGCGGACCTCGTCGCCGATCAGTCCCTCGCTCCAGGCCGACGCGCCGAAGCAGGCCTGCTCGATGCCGGCGATCGCCGCGACGTCGGCGTCACCCGCGGGACGGCTCATGCGCGCTTGGAGCCGGCCTGCGGCACGGCGTCGGGCCGGCGCAGGTACAGCGGCTCCAGCGGCAGCTCGCTGGCGTGACCGGACACGACGAGCTGGGCCAGCGCGGCGGCGCGGGGGCGACCGTCGTCGCCGGCGGCCCGCAGGACGTCCTCGTACAGGTGGCCGCCCTGGCCGAACACCGGGAGGTCCGGGTGCCGGAGGGCCAGGTCGGCGGGCTTCAGCACGTGCGGGCCGTCGAGGCGGACGTGGTCCGCGGCGTAGCGAGCCCAGTAGACCTCCTTGCGGCGGGCGTCCGTCGCGACCAGGAACTCGCCCTCGACCTGCACGTCGGCGGCGACCACGTCGAGCGAGCAGACGCCGTGCGACGTCAGCTCGAGCGTGGACGCCAGCGTCAGCGCCGTCACGACCCCGACCCGCAGGCCCGTGAACGGTCCGGGCCCGACGCCGACCGCGACGTCGGTGAGATCGGCCATCGCGGCGCCGGCCTGGGCCATCGCGTCGCGGATCGCAGGAGCCAGCAGCTCGCCGTGCGCCATCGCACCCTCGCCGGACGCCTCGCCGACCACCCGCTCCCCGTCGTGGACGGCGACCGTGATGACGGGGGTGGCGGTGTCGAACGCGAGCAGCAGCACGTCCGCCACCCTAGCGCCGGGGCGCCTCGTCGGGGGCGTCAGGCGAGGAGGGTGGAGCGCAGCGGCACGCCGACCCACCGCGGGCCGTGCGGCTTGATCGTGACGACCCGCGGATCGACCTCGTCGGGGACGTCGCCGTCGTGGGGCGTGCCGAGCGGGTCGATGGGCCGCGGACCGCGGACCTCGATCCTGACGTGCAGCCAGCTGTCGGTGAGCTGCTCGGCCATGCCGTCCCCCCACTCGACGACCGTCACGGCGTCCTCGGTCGTGGAGTCCAGGTCGAGGTCGTCGATCTCGCTCAGGTCGCCGAGGCGGTACGCGTCGACGTGGACGAGCGGCGGTCCACCGACCAGCGACGGATGCGTCCGGGCGAGCACGAACGTCGGCGACGTGATCGGGCCGCGGACGCCCAGCGCCTCGCCGAGCCCCTGCGTGAACGTGGTCTTGCCGGCCCCGAGATCGCCCGACAGCACGAGCAGGTCGCCGGCCCGCAGCAGGGGCGCCAGCCGCGTCGCGAGGCCCTGCATCTCGTCGGGCGTCGGCACCTCGCGGGCCAGCCACAACGTCTTGCCGAACTCGATGAACGGCTCGACGCGGCCCACCGGGTGGTACAGCCGTCGCGACCAGAACTGCACCGTCTCGGGCAGCTCCTCGCGGACGTCGAGCCAGATGCCGTCCTTGCCGCGCTCCTCGGCGGTGTCCTCGGCCACGCCCACCATCGCCGACGCGACGCCGCGCGCCTGGATGTCGGGATCGACGCAGACCCGTCGCAGCCCCAGCCGGCCGGGACGCGACTCGTCGAACAGCAGCGCCCCCATCGGCAGCCCGCGACGCTCGACCAGCAGGCCGCCGGCGGTCCGCAACGTCTCGGCGACGCTCTCGACCGTCTCGTCGAGCGCCGTCGTCGGCGGGTCCAGCACGGGCCGCGCACCGAACGAGCGGTGGATGATGTCGACGATGACGGCCGCGTGCTCGGGCCCCGCCTCGACGACGTTGAGCGCGTTGCCCGTCATGACGCCATCCCCGCCCGCACGTCGTCGAGGACGTCCTCGATGGCCTTCGTGACGGCCTCGTGCTCCTCGAACATCAGCATGTGACCGACGTCGTCGAGGATCACGAGCTTGGCGTCGGGGATCGCGTCGGCGAGGCGGCGGCTGTGCTTGACGGGCGTCAGCAGGTCGGCCGTGCCGCCGACGACGGTCGTCCGGGCCCGGCCCAGCGCCTCGAGGCCAGCCGTCAGGTCGAGCCCGACGAAGTTGGGGTAGAAGTCCGTCAGCACGTGCGTCGGCGCCTCGAGGATCATCTCGTTGGCCATGTCGACGTGCCGTTCCTGCGCTCCCGGCCCGAGCCCCCACCGGCGGATGATCGAGTAGCTGTTGAACCGGCGCCCCCAGTCGAGCACCGGCGCTCCGGCCCGCAGCAGCGGGATCAGGTAGCGCAGGCCGGGGCTGCTCCGCATGAGCCTGCCGGCGCTCGTCCCCAGCAGCACGACGCCCTTGACGCGCCCGCCGAACAGCTCGGGCTGCGTGCCGGCGAGCTCCAGGATCGTCATGCCACCCATCGAGTGGCCGACCAGGACGACGGGCCCGCGTGGGATCAGCTGCTTGATGATCGTCGCGACGTCGTCGGCCAGATCGGCGAACGTCGACTCCGTGGCCGTCGCCCGACCCGATCGGCCGTGCGACCGCAGGTCGACGAACACCATGCGCACCGTGCCGCGCAGCGCGAGCCGCTGGTAGTGCCAGGCGTCGATGTTCTCGACCCAGCCGTGCAGGAAGACGATCGTGGGCGTCTTGCGGTCGGCCTCGTCGATCTCGACGTGCAGCGGGACGCCGTCGGTCGAGATGATCGTCGTGCCGTCGCTGCGGACCGTGCCGAACTCGACCTCCTCGCCGCGGCGACGGCGGCGCTGCGTCCGCTGGCGGCCGTTGAGCAGCGTCGCGACGGCGCCGGCGGCCACGAAGGCCCCCGCCGTGCCCGCCAGCTTCACGGTCCTGCTCATGGCCTCACCCCCGTAGAAACATCACCGTACGAGGGCGACGCCATGATCCCTGTCTCACGACTCGCTCGTGCCTCGCTCATGGCCCCACCCTCGTCGAAACAGCACCGTACGAGGGCGACGCCATGATCCCTGTCCCACGACTC
>Ga0247734_1001800_pt1 | contig 15445 bp, 11 predicted proteins | sample UWRJL103311B2_FD_180933 | JGI IMG/M metagenome (GOLD analysis project Ga0247734, IMG submission 180933) | Plant litter microbial communities from Arlington Agricultural Research Station in Wisconsin, United States - UWRJ-L103-311B-2 | ecosystem: Environmental > Terrestrial > Plant litter >... | reverse complement strand
CGGACCTAATGATCCTGTACCTTTCGATTCGCTGATTGCTGAGCAGCATTATATTTTTAAAAAGAATCCTAAAACGATTTTTATCAATGCACACATGGGCTGGTATCCCAACAATTTAAAAAAACTGGATAGTCTCATGATCGCTTTTCCAAATATGTATGTAGAAATCGGAGCGGTCATTGCGGAATTAGGAAGACAGCCACGCGCAGCCAAAAAGTTTTTTGATAAATACCAGGATCGCGTTTTGTTTGGAAAAGACAGCTGGGTTCCTGCTGAATATGCTACTTATTTCCGTGTTCTGGAAACAGAAGATGAATATTTCCCTTACCACAAAAAATATCATGCATTCTGGAGAATGTACGGAATGGGATTGTCGGATGAGGTTTTGAAGAAGCTGTATTATAAAAATGCACTAAGAATTATTCCGGGGCTGGATAAGAGTTTGTTTCCTAAATGAATTTTGTTGGGTTTACATTGTTATTCACGGTTCACAGGTGTTACCCCGTGCTGAGATATTTCGCCCTTTCAGGGCTGCTATTGAATTTGTATTTTATAGAAACAAAGCCCTGAAAGGGCGAAATATCTCAGCACAGGGCATCGCCCTGTGAACTATGAAACAGAAAACATGAATATTAAATATTCGGTCATATTAAAAGTCTACTATTTAAAGTTTTTCGCCTCTTTCATCACAGAATTATACTCTGACTTTTCAAGGCATTTCTTATAGTATTCTTTTGCTTTTGACTTGTTTCCTGCACGGTTGGCTATACGTGCCAAACCTGCATACGACATTGCGTAATACTCCTTGGTGTACTGATCATCGTGCGGGGTTTTAAGCGCTAATAAATATTCCCGCTGTGCAAAAGCATCATTTTTTTCATCTTTTTCCAAAACCAAACCCTGAAATGTATGGGAAGCCAAAGGAAAAAATCCTGTGTTGTATTTTTTAAAAGTTGTGATGTATTTCTCCGCTGTATTGTAATTGCCGGAAAGAAGCAAAGCTTCAATATTTTTCATCAGGTAAATGGGATTTTTTGGATACCAGTCCGTCAGTTTACTCGTATATATTAAAGCTTTTTCAGGAACGGACTCGTATTTTAAATAAATATGGGCCAAATAATAACAGGATTCCGCTCTTGTAATAGTTCCCAGTTTAACGCCGGTATCTATTTGTTTTAAACCCAATGTTTTATTTCCACTTTTAAAGAAAAACATAATAGGTTTTACAATCGGATGTATTTCCGGATAAAGCTCAACGTAATAATTGTACATCCCGGATGTAAAATAAAATTCAGGATTTTTATTCATCAATTTTAATCCTTCTGTGAATGCGTTATATGCTTTTTTCCCCTCACCTGCCGCGCTCAGCATTTCACCTCTGTAATTATACATCATAGCCATGTAACCTCTGGCAGCCATGGTATAAAAAACAGCCTCAGGATCATTGCTATTCTTGCCGTATTTTACATTAATTGATTCAAGACACTGATTTAGCTTTTGAATATATTCCTTCGATTTTGAGGGATTATCCTTAATCGGCAGATACTTCCAGAAATAAATAAAAGATCCGAGAATATGAGTAACCGGATGATTGGGATATTTTTTTTCTACCTGATCAATAATAGTTTCAGCTTCGGCAAATTCATAATTATAAATATGGTCCAGACTATTTTGAATCAGTTTTATAGTTCCGGGATCATTCAGTACCTGTGCTTTGGTAAAATTCGGAATACAAAAAAACAATATAACAACACAAAAAATTCTTAAAGTATACTTCATGGCTTTACTATAAAATCGAAACGGTTTGGTGGTATCCCGCCTGAACATTAGCTTTGTTTATAACCCCATAATTTACATCGTGGTTTCGATATAACTGTAAATTTTGGGATCTTTAAATTTTACAATTAATTACTGATTGATAATATGATTCGCTACGAGCAGTTTACGCTGGATAATGGACTGAAAGTTTTTGTACATGAAGACTTTTCAACGCCCATGGCTGCGGTTAATATTTTATATAATGTTGGGTCGAGAGATGAAGATGAAGAAAGAACCGGATTTGCACATCTTTTTGAACATCTCATGTTTGGAGGTTCAAAAAACATTCCCAGCTACGACATTCCAGTACAAAATGTTGGAGGCGAAAACAATGCTTTTACATCACCGGATATTACAAACTACTACATTACTTTACCTGCCGACAATGTAGAAACGGCTTTTTGGCTGGAATCTGATCGAATGCTCAGTCTTTCTTTTGATCCCAATGTTTTGGAAGTACAAAGAAAGGTTGTGATTGAAGAGTTCAAACAGCGTTACCTGAATCAACCGTATGGTGATATGTGGCTCAAATTAAGACCATTAGCTTATCAGGAACACCCATACAGATGGGCAACAATTGGAAAAGATATTGAGCATATTGAACGTGCAACAATGGATGATGTTCAGAATTTTTTCTTCCGCTTTTATCGTCCGAATAATGCGGTAATGGTTGTGGCAGGCGCGGTGAAATTTAATCAGATCAAGGAACTGGTAAAAAAATGGTTTGACGGGATTCCGGCCGGCGCTCCTTATGTACGGAATATTCCAAAGGAATCAGTGCAAACATTAGCCAGACATCTGGAAACTTCCGCAGCTGTACCATTGAATTCATTGATCAAGGTTTTTCACATGCCTGGACGTTATGACGAAGGTTTTTATGCAACTGACCTGATCAGTGATATATTAGGCCGTGGTAAATCGTCCCGTTTATATCAGGCATTACTGAAAGACAAACCGCTTTTCAACAGTATCAGCGCCAGCGTAACTTCTTCATTGGATCCTGGATTACTTTTAATTAAAGGAAACCTGAATCCGGGTGTGTCACTGGAAGAGGCAGACGAAGCAGTGAAAGAGATTTTACATGAAATTTCTTTAAACGGCGCTACAAATGATGAAGTAAATAAAGTAAAAAACCAAACCGAAGCAACACTGGCATTTTCAGAAGTTGAACTGCTGAACCGCGCAATGAACCTGGCTTTTGCAGCCAATGCCGGTAATGTAGACTGGGCAAATGAGGATGCAGAAATTATTAGAAATCTCACGAAAGAAGATATAAATGAAGCGGCAAGAAAAGTGTTAAGACCAGAAAATGGGTCGACGCTTTATTATCGGGCAGAGGCTTAAATTATTGGCTAAGGCCAAGATATAACTATCCGTGGCATAGCTGATATATCAAGCTTGTTAGTTGCTTGGTATATCAGCCATGCCACGGATTTTGCAGCTAACTATTTGCTGACAAAAACTTTATAAGTTGGACTTACTATCATTTTCCTGAAAAATAAACCCTCACTTCCGGGTGCATTGTATATAATCTTAATTGCTTCCCCTCATTCACAACAATGCCACTGGATGTATTCTCTCCTAAAATCGGATTTTTCGTATACTTTTTCCAATGAATTAAATCTCTCGAAACCGCAATATTAGTTGACCATTCATGCCAGTTTTTAAAGGCAGATGCATGATAATAAGCATAATATAATCCGTTATGTTTAATGATTTGGTTAAAAGCCACAGCAAACTGATCATAATTTTCAGGACCGCAATTTAAAACAGGTTCGTCCTGCACATTCGTCCATACTTTTAAATCCTTTGAAGTTGCCAGCCAGACCGCAATATCATTTCTTTCATAAAATAAATACCAGGTATCGTTTTCTTTCCAAACTGCCGGTGTCCCATAAGGACCTTTTTCTATGGGTTTTCCATTTTTAAGCCTGATATCCAAAGCTCCCTGATCTTTCCAGGTAAGCTTGTCATTGGAGGTTAGCAAATGCGCAGAATCGCCCCTGCTTTCTGCAAACATGTAATAAGTATTATCTGATTTAAGTACAAATACGTCTTCAACCCAGAGAGATTTATGAATGGGATTTTTCGGAAAACGTGTCCATTTCAAACCATCAGAAGATGTAGCAAACCCCAAATATTTTATCTGATCACCGGTACGTTTGGTATAACCGGTATACCACATATTATAAGTACTGTCTTCTTTTAAAATAAATCCTCGCTCCCGGATTTTCTCATCCCAAAGAGTTGAATCACCAGTACCTTTAAATATTGGATTCGATTGGTATGGTTTAAAACTGACTAACTCAGATGGAAAGTCTGGTTCGTCTTTCTTATCAGATTTGTTGCTTGAAGAATTGCAGCTATTCAATATAATACACAGCAAGGCAACTAATAATTGATGTTTAACAAACATACTTATTCAGAGATTTACTGGAAATACTCTGTTTTGCATGAAAACGGCTATTAAATATTTGCCAAAAAGTCACAAAGACACAAACTATAATAATTTGTGTCTTTGTGACTTTACGCTCCCCCGCGCGGTGGCAACTATTTTTTTAAACAATTTAACTTCAAAAATTTTTACTCTGGCAGGAAAGTGAGATAACTAAAATTATCAGGATTAAACATTTCCTGAGCAATATCCTGCAATTGTGCAGAAGTAATAGCCTGAATTTCTGAGAATATTTCTGGCAAAGAATCTACTTTTCCTGTATCCAATAAGCTTTTTGCCATCATCAGCATAAAACTCATATTACTTTCTTCCGACATAGCAAGCTGGCCCATCAACTGAACTTTCGTCATGTGAAGTTGTAAAGTAGTCAGAGGTACTTCTCTGACTTTTTTCAATTCTTTATTGATCAGAGAAATACTTTTTGTAAGCTGTTTAGGCTCAGTTCCAAAGAATATTCCCATAAAACCAGTGTCCAGATAAGGCGTATAATTTCCTTCAATAGAATATACAAACCCATATTTTTCGCGAAGAGAAAGATTAAATCTGGAATTCATTCCCGGGCCACCCAATAAATTAACCAACATGAAAAAAGGCAATCTTTTTTCATCTAAAAGTGCGTAGGATGGCTGTCCCATTGCACATTGGGCTTGGGAAATCGAACGTTCTTTTTGCTCAGAGACAGGCGTATAAATACCTGGTGCTTTACGTTCACGTAACGCAGTACGTTTTGGTATATCACCCAAATATTTCTCTGCAACACGAATTACTTTTGAAAAAGGTAAACGGCTAACGGAAGAAACGACGATCCGTTCCGTATCCATATTATCATTGATAAATTGAAAAAGCTGGTCCCGGTCAAAAGAATTAACTGTTTCGGCTGTGCCCAAAATGTTACTTCCCAGTGGATGGTTTGCAAAAACCAACTGGTCGAAATCATCCTGAATGGCATCTTCCGGCGAGTCTACATACATGGACATTTCTTCTAAAATAACATTTTTTTCTCTTTCAATATGTTTATCCGGAAACACAGAATGAAATGTAATATCAGCCAGCAGATCAATCGCTTTTTCAAAATGATCATCCAATACGGAAGCATGAAAACAGATTTTTTCTTTGGTTGTGTAAGCATTTAACTCACCACCAACGTTTTCTAACCGGTTGATAATATTTAAAGAACTCCGTTTTTCCGTTCCTTTAAAAGCCATGTGCTCCCAAAAATGTGCAAGTCCCTGCTGATGCGGAAGTTCGTCGCGGCTGCCAATATCAATCATAATTCCACAATGGGCGATCTGAGTATAAGGCACTTGTTTATGTGCAATACGAATTCCGTTGGAAAGCGTATGTAATTGATAATCTTCGGTAAGTAGTAGTGAGGTTGCCTTTGGGTTTCCGCTCTTGCGGATATTATTTCTCTTCATTCCTGATTAACAAAAAATACACGCCAATAATTTTCGGCAGTGTCCACAAAATTACAGACTTTTGCCTGAAACCCTTATATAGTATTACTTATGCGTATTGGATTTGATGCAAAAAGAGCTTTTAACAATAAAACCGGCCTTGGAAATTACAGTCGTTTTGTTCTGGATTCTTTGCTGCATCATGAAAAAAACCATGAATACCGCGCATATACGCCTAAAAATAAGCTAAACCTTTTTCCTGATTTTCCCGAAAATTCAATTTGTTTGCCTGAATCTTTTTTAGATAAAAAACTTTCAGGTTATTGGCGATATTCAACCATAATCAATCAACTTCAAAAAGATCAAACTAATGTTTTTCATGGATTGAGCAACGAAATACCGCAGGGACTTGCCCAAGCTAATATTGCATCGGTCGTGACTATTCATGATCTTATTTTTGAAAAATTACCTTCACATTTCAAGGCAATTGACAGAGCCATTTATCGCCATAAATTTAAATCTGCCTGCAAAAGGTCTGATGCAATAGTTGCAATCAGTGAACAAACCAAACGTGATTTAATAGATCTTTATCAGGTAGATTCTAATAAAATAAAAGTTATTTACCAGGATTGCAATCCTATTTTTAAGCAAGAAACTGAACCTCAAAAAAGACTGGAAATAAGAAAATTATATGGGATAAACGGACCATATATTTTATGTGTCGGGACAATTGAGGAGCGAAAAAACCAATTAAGACTAACGCAGGCATTTACTCAACTAAAAAATAAAGACTTCAAATTAATTCTGATAGGCAGATCAACCCATTATACGCAGGAAATACGCAATTTTATTTCTGCAAATAATATGAGTGACAAGGTTTTTATCTTAGAAAATGTACCAACCGAACATCTGCCTGCATTGTATCAGGAAGCAGAAATTTTTGCTTATATCTCTGTTTATGAAGGATTTGGAATTCCAATACTGGAAGCATTGAATAGCGGAACTCCCGTTATGGCAGCCAAAGGATCTTGCCTGGAAGAGGCCGGAGGGTCAGGTGGTCTATATGCAGATCCGTACGACGTTGAAGAAGTAAGTATTCAGTTGCAAAAATTAATAGATGATTCCGAACTAAGGCAATCACTTATAAAAAATGGGAAACTACACATGGAAAAATTCACTGGCCAACATGTAGCCTCCCAACTTTCATCATTATACAGCCATGTAAGTCAAAACCGGCATAAGCTATAATTTAGTACTATTTCTTTTCGCGATATTGTTCTATAATTCTATATAACGCCTTTTGTTTTTCCAGATCAGGAAAGAAATCAAACAACTGAACGTGAGAATCATAGTCAAGCGTAAGCGCCACTTCCATATTAATCAACGCTTCACGGTAATCACCGGAATGAATTTGGTAAACCGCCATGCGATAATACAGATCTGCTTCTTCGGGCATGTCGTCAATTGCAGCTTGCAAAAGATCACATGCGCGTGCATAATTTCCCTGTTCAAAAAGCACATGTGACCATTTCAGCCAGATATCCGGATTAGATGGTTCGATTTCAGCCGCTTTTTCAAACGCTTCAAAAGCCGATATAACGTTCCCTATTTTAAATTCCGTTTCTGCAAGTGCCAGCCAGTAATCAGGGTTTAACTCTGTAATCTGGATAGCTTTACGAAGAAAACCTGCTGCTTCAAACCAGCGGCCTAACTCACTAAAACAAATCCCTAAACCATACCAGCCGTCATCCCATTGATTATCAAGCTTTACTGTCTGTCGGTAATATTTTACTGCTGTTTCATACTCTCCCAATTTCTCATAACACGTTCCAAGGCAACAGCAGGTTTCAGGTAATTCTCCTTCCAGTTCAATTGCCCGAAGATATTGGGTTTTTGCATCTTCATATTTTTCCAGATTCATGTAAGAATTACCAAGCTGAAAAAATGCCGATGCAAAATCATCTTTGACAAGCGTCGCATATTCGTATGCATTTACTGCATCTTCGTATCGTTCCAGCTTACTGAATGCAATTCCAAGGTTATACCATGCATGATGTGAAAACGGGTCACGGTCAACCAGTTCATGATAATAATCCAAATGACTTTCAAGCTGTCCAACCAGATCCAGGCAATGTGCTAACTCATAAAGTGCACTCTCATTATGCAGATTATTTTTAAGCGACCTTTTATAATTCAATATTGCTTCTTCGTATTTGCCCCAGTTCTGATAAGTTTGTCCGATCTGGAAATATATTTCGTCCTTATCCTCAACACGTTGTAACAGATTCTCCAGAACTTCAATGGCTTCTTCGTATTCCCCCATCATGTTGGAAATACCAACCTGCATAAAAGAAATTTCAACATCGCCAGGATGAAAAAGAGCCGCACGTTCCAATATTTCCATTGCCAGATCATGTTCCCCGCGGTTAGCATGCAGCTGGACTTTACTCAACAAAAGATCTAATGAGTACGGAAAATCATTTAAACCCATTTCACAAGCCTGAAAAGCTTTATCCCAATCTCCTTTTTCTATATAATAAGCTGTAATTTTTTCGTAAGTTTCCAAATCAAAAAATGCCTGCTCATTGGTAGTAACCATTCTTTCAAACCTAAGAAGGGTTTCCTTCATATAATCTTTTTTCTCCCCAAAATTTTTCTCCATCATCCGTATGAGTAGGTTAGAGGCAGGCAATTTATAACACCAACCAATTAAAAGATATGGTTAAACGATAATTTATTATCAGGACATTTAACGTTCATCCTAAGAATAATACTATCCATTTATTTTTATGCAAACCAAAATACTGTAACTAATAATGAAAGAAAGTTAAAAATAATTCCGCTTTAATCAAATCTTGTGCAGCAAACTTTCACTTACACGTGCCACGGTTTTCTCAATTGGCTGAAAGCTAAATCCTAACGCATTTTTTATTTTTTCATTATTGTATTTAATCCGGCGCGCAGCCGATTGTGCAGTTTCTTTGGTTATTAATGGCTTGGTTCCCAATAACCATGTCCGTACAGCTTCTATACGCCATATAACTGCCGCGAGCCCTGCTCCCACTTTAATTTTAGGCCGTTTTTTTTGCATAGAGTCTGCAATCGTATTAAACAGGTTATGATAAGAAATGCTTCCACCATTCAAAAGAAAACGTTCCGACAAAATATTTGAAAAGAGCAATTTAAAAATGATTTCGGCAACATCTTTTACATCGACATAATTTGCTATCCCCTCTGTATAAAAAGGCTTTTCCTGATATACGTAGCGAAAAATCTGTGTGCTGCTTTTATTCCAGTCTCCTTCGCCCAAAATCAATGTCGGATTGACAATCACTGCGTTTAAACCTTCGGCAATACCCCGCCAGACTTCAAGTTCAGCAAGATATTTGGTTTTTGCATATTCAGAATTTTCAGGAGAATCTTCCCACCGCTGCGTTTCATCCAGGATCAAATCCTGACCAGCAATTATCTTTTTCGTATCCGGCCGCCCTATCGCAGCAATACTGCTGACATGGCAAAACTTTTGGACTTTATATTTCAAACAAACATTAACAACGTTTGCCGTTCCTTCCACATTGACCTTATACATCATTTTCCGGTCACGCGGGACAAATGATACCACAGCAGCAGTATGCACCACAAAATCCACGCCGTCCATTGCCGTCTCCAATGAATTAATATCCAGGATATCACCTTCAACCCATTGAATTAATGCTTCGACATCACTTAACAAACTCCTGTCGGCCCCTGAACGAAACAAGGCATATACCGTATGATCTTCAGAAAGAAAGCGACGTGCAACGGTGCTTCCAACTAAACCTGTGGCACCTGTAATGAGAATTTTCATAAAACCGGACAAATAATAATGCCAAAGTTCGGCCTTATAATCCGCACAGACAATTATGAAAGTCTTTAATTTCTTTTTTTCAAACAATCACTTCCTCAAACTTCCCAAAGGATCAAAACCGGCATAACCTTCGTCCCTGATCCTGATACCACTTGAAACATATTTTTCGTGACCAACCGGCGCCCATGTTCCCAAGCCGTCCACATAGCGGTTGAACATGCAAAATGCTGCTGCGATTAAAACTGTATCATGTATTTCAATATCTTCGGCACCTGCTTCCTTTGCTGTATTGATTTGTTCGGCTGAAACATTTTTTCCTCCTTTTTGAACACTTCCCGCAATGGATAAAAGAGCTTTCATTTTGTCTGAAATTGGAGCTTTCCAGAAATCCTGTTTCATTTGGCTGATCAGACTTCCATCATCTTCCAGATAACATTCAGCGGCGGCTCCATGAACGCTTTGGCAAAATAAACAATCATTTAAGTACGAAACATAAGCTGCAATCATTTCTCTTTCACCTTGGGAAAGTGCATTATTATTTTCCCTCAACAAGACTTCCGCCAATGCATTTAGCGGACGGGAAGTTTCAGGCCTGAAAGCCATTAACCCACGGATACCGGGTAATTTATCCTCTTCGGGAAGCACGATATAAGCCATAATTGTAACCTGTTATACTTTGAACTATAAACCACGCGGCGGACCGCTCTTTTACTTTTTCAATACTTCTTAGTTGCCGGATGGAATGTTTTCCAACTATGCCAATACTCCTGGTATGCATTGACTGGTCTTAGATTTTTACTATTCATTGCTAATCCTTTTCCCAAGAAATTATAAGCTACATTACCCTGAAATAAGGTATCATTTCGGATATGAAAATTTTCGTTTCCCAACGGACGTTCAAAGGCAAAAAAGCTTTTATTATCGGAAGACAAAGCCAAAATAACCGGTACATTACCAACCTGATCATTTATAATCCGTTCAGCTTTTAAACGATTCCAGTCAAATGCTTTACTCTCTTTATTCAATTCAATACCTACAACCCAGGATTTATTATTCCATGAAACAGAATCAGTTTTAGTCAGTTCTGACTTTCCTTTTCCACTTTCATAACGGCTCATAGAATCGTATTTAGCTTGAAAATCAGGATCAGGCTGCATGATTTGACTATCAGGATGTAACTTAAGCCATTGCGCAACAGACGTTTGTGTACTGGTAAGTTCCGGCAACATTTTCCCTTTTAACGGACCGGCTATTGCCTCGCCATTTGCCTGTCGCCACCAGCTGTGCGTAGTTTCATCTTCAAACATAGCGTTGAAATGATCCATACCAACCAATCGAAAAAACGCAGGTTTATTTTCTACCAATGGTTCAAAAACCCGGCCTGTACGGCAGACAGTACAGTAAGTTACAATGATAGGCTTCCCTCCCAATTCATCCCGAACCTGATGATGGTAACCAATATATTGGATTGGATACGCTTTTGCTTTGCCATTTATCTCTACACCTATTACCAGTCGATCGTCTTTCACTTTATTGCCTGAAGCTGTTTCCAACCTCAGCGTCTTAGGCTGATAAAACATTGTATCAGCTGCCATCTCATAATTTGTTCCATAAGATATTCCAATAGCAAGCAGTAAAAATAAAACCGGAACCCACTTTTGTCTGGTTTGAAAGGCAACAAACGCACTCCCAATAATTAGCAGCCAAAAGAAAATCCTAAAAGCCCATCGACAGTTATGTAAAAAATATGCTGTATCAATACTGTTCATCTGCTGGCTGCCGGGCATTGGCATAATGAAATAAACCTTTGCTATTTCATACAAAATAATTCCCAGAATACCGATGTAGAAGAATTTTTTCATTTTTTAAAGAGAGTAGTTATAGAAGTTAGGGAGTTCAAGGAAGTTAGAATTGCTAAATAAAGTATTTATAGAAGTTAAGTGGTTATTTGAAGTAGAATTTCCCGTTAGGTAGAATTTCCCTTAGATAAAATTAAAGAAACGGACTCATCAATTGACGAGTCCGTTTGCTGTATAAATTAACCTATGATTTTTGAATGAGAATCCCGGCTAAACCAGGTAATAATTAATGCTATGAAAAAAGGAATAGAAAAAACTAAAAGTGCATTTCCAAAACCTCCGAGAACCGCTACGAGCGATCCAATGAAAAAAACAGCTGTTGCCGTAAAAAACCGGCCAATATTAAAGCAAAAGCCTGTTGCTGTTGCTCTGATAATCACAGGGAACAGTTCAGGAATATAGCTTGACAGGGAACCCTGGCTGATGCCAAAACAAAGTGCAAGAAATCCTGCTTCCACGTAAACGATTTTACTAAACTGATGATTAGTCAGAAACAGCAGGCAGCACATGATTATACATCCGGAAAAAGTACCAATGAGCGTCAGTCTGCTTCCAATGGATTTTACCAGAAACCCTGAAATAACTCCTCCGACGATCCCTCCCATCCCCAATATGATCATGACAATCCCTCTTTCTTTCTGGCCATCTTGTCCGTTTGCTAGTAATGTCTGCACCCATGTTGGCAACCATGAAAATATTCCCCAAAGTCCTATTAACACCGCACCAAATACGATGGAACCAACAACCAGATTAGGCCGGTTCTTTTTATCAAATATTCCTTCTGTTTGAATAGTTCCGCCTGTTTTTGTAAGGCGCCACTGATGAGATTCCGGAACAAGCAAAAGAATTAACAACCCCAGCAAGACAGGAATTATTCCGATCCAGAAAGCTTCTCGCCAATGCGCAAATAAAAGATTGACACTCCCTGTTGCTACAATTCCCATTGGAAAAGAAACAGCAAGAATACCCAGCATAACCGGACGGCTGGCAGGATGCCAAACTTCGGAAATGTAAACGGTTGAAATTAATAATACACCACCAATGCCCATTCCGGTCACAAAACGAATAGCCATTAACAAATGCCAGTCCGGCACAAAAACAACCAGGCAAGTTCCTAATCCATAGAGAATTGTTGCACATGCAAGTGTCTTCACCCTGCCAATTTTATCACTGATCAAACCAAAAATCAACCCTCCTACCATCCATCCATACAAAAACGTAGCATTTACATAGGCACCTATTTCTCCTAAACGAGCTTCGGAAATCTGACTAACCCCTGATAATTCAGGAACTGCAACAGGTAAATAAACGGAGACCAAAGTAGCTGCCGTTCCGGTGAACAAATAAGTCAGCATGCATAGCGCAAATACCAGCCATTTACGGGTGTTGTTATGTTCAACAATTATAGTTTCACTTAGGATTTCCATAGTCGGGTTTAAAGAATTTTTGGTGTACTGAAAACAGGAATCAACACATTCTTATACTTTTATTTGAATAACTGGTCAAAATTCAGACTTACATAATACAACCCGCCAACCGACGGCGAACCGTAAGCCTGAACGATATATTTATTTGTCAGATTAGAAGCACCTAGTTTTACCGTCGTTTTTAGACTTGGAACCTTGTAACTTACCTGTGCATCCAGCAAACTATAAGCATTGATTTTTCCAGGCCGCATTTCATTGAATGATCCGTACCAGTCAAATGAACTCTGCCAGTGCCAGGCAACGTTAAATCCTAATTTTTCAGTTAGCCTTGCATTACCAAGTGTTAAATTGGTTTTCCATTTTGGTGTATTAAAAGCAGGAACGTTATTTTTATCCGCTTCTTTAATGTTGAAATCAGCCCAGGTAGTGTTAAATCCTAATCTGTAATTTTTTTCGAAAGCATAATTCAGTCCTGCACTTACACCCTGAATAGAAACTTTGTCAGCAGCATTGGTATAAAGCTGAAAAAGCTGTCTGGCTGATCCCAGAAGTTCAGTCGCAGCCGCCGGATTGATCGTTCCATCAGGAAGCAAAATATTAGAATTGGCTCTGGCTACCACTGTGTTGATTAAAAAGTCAGTGTATTCGCTATAATAATAATTAACATCAAACAATAACTTCTTGCTAATTAAACCTTTATAGCCAATTTCATAACTTTTTACTTTTTCCGATTTAATGAATGGAACATTCGATTTTACCAGCTTTTCTTTGTTATTGGCCACTGCCTGAGGGAACGGCGTTCCTTTTTGTAAATCAGCTCCGAAAGCGCTTGCAAAATTAGAAAAAGAAGCAATTGTCACTGAATTTTCGTAAGCATTCAATCCTTGTGAATTCACCGGTGCTCCACCTAAAATAATAATTGGCCCTACATTCAGTTTAATAAATTGGTCGCTGATGGAAGGATTTCTAAATCCGGTTTGATAAGACACTCTGAAATGATGGTTTTCATGAGGAGAAAATACGGCCGAAGCACGAGGCGTGAAGCGTCCGTCAAAGTTTTCATTTTTATCATATCGTCCTGAAACCGTTACTTTCAACATATTATTCAGTAATGTTTTCGATGCCTGCGCAAACATTCCGTATTCTCCATTGGTGATTTTTTTGTCTTTATCATCAAAAAGAGTTCCTTCTGAATTGAGAAAATATTTCCTGTAATTCCCTCCAACCTGTAAATTGAAAATCTTCAGAGCAGAACTAAAATCATACAATCCTTCAATATGGCGCAGGCTTGACTTACTTAAAATTCCGGCCCCATCCAGTCCACGGGTTTGTATCAGTCTTTCTTTGGCATCGTTAAAAGCAGTAGTTCCTGGTAATATTCTGCCATCATCTGCAAATGAGCGCGCTATGTCGTTATTCTTACCGGTAATTCCGTTTACAGTTCCGTTATAAGCAGCTGTGTAACGTTGAAACCAGGTAGCGTCCGCTGCCGAAGGAGCAACCACATTACCAGTCAGGTCTTTGACCCAGGTGCGGTTAATTTGCTGTCCCAGTGCACGCGTGTTGTAAGAATTTGTAGAATTTTCCTGAGTTGAATAGGCTCTTACATAGAAATTACTTCCTTTCAATTCCAACCGCTGCTGGATCAATTTGAAATCGTTAATCACAAATCTGTTACTGCCGGTGTATTGCGTTGTTCCCTGGTTAAAATTTCCCTGATAAATTACTTCCAGTTTGTCCGTAATACGATAATGTACTGCCCCATTTAATTTCAAACTATATACGCCATACGTTGCCAGGTTTGTCTCTTCATATCCCGTACGCGAAACCCGCCCAATTCCCGGAATTGTTTGAGCTACTTCGTCGCCATAAATATTCAATGCATTTCTACCAGGATTTTTTGGACCTCTGTCTGCTTCCGGTGTATTGGCATCAACATCCGTATAATCAGTTGCATACCAATCGGTTCCTTTCAGATAAGACGCATTTAGTTTAAAAGCAAGATGGTTATTCATGGCCTTTGCATATCGAATCGCCATGTCATACATAGGTTTAGATCCCAGGCCGGTACCGTCGTTGATGTGATTGACTCCAAATTTCGTTTGTACACTTAATCCCTGATAATCAAAAGGGTTTTTGGTTCTGGTATAAAGCATGCCGTTAAATGCAATAGGTCCATATAATGCAGAAGCTGCGCCGGGAATCAGCTCAACACTTTCAACATCAAGATCATGCGGGCCAAATAAATTCCCCATAGCAAATCCAAGTCCTGACGGCTGATTATCAACTCCGTCGACCAGTTGCAGAAATCTGCTGTTACCTGTACTGTTAAATCCTCTGGTATTTATTTGTTTATAAGTAAGGCTGCTTGTAACCATATCAAGCGATTTCATATTAACCAAACCATCATAAAAATTTGCTGATGGAGTTTGTTGAACCGCTCTTGCATCCATTTTTTCAATGCTTACCGGAGAGCGAAGAATATTTTCTTCAACCCTTGATGCAGAAATAACAATCTGGTTTAATTCTTCAATTGCAGGCACTAAACTAATTTTTAAAGATGCAGTGTTATTAACTCTTAATTCCTGACGGCTATAACCTACAAACGAAATAATTAATGTCGCGGGAATTGTACTTTGCAA
>Ga0247734_1001799_pt1 | contig 15477 bp, 12 predicted proteins | sample UWRJL103311B2_FD_180933 | JGI IMG/M metagenome (GOLD analysis project Ga0247734, IMG submission 180933) | Plant litter microbial communities from Arlington Agricultural Research Station in Wisconsin, United States - UWRJ-L103-311B-2 | ecosystem: Environmental > Terrestrial > Plant litter >... | reverse complement strand
CTGCTGCTAGTTCTACCACACGGTGGGATAATTCTGGTTCTGGCAAAGCCAATTTGCAGAAAAGTCTGCAGCAATCAATAGGAAGACAAATCACTGGAGGGTTGTTGTGTGCAACAAGATGAAGTAAACACTACTACGTGCGGGCATGCGGGTGGTGTGAGCTCTAATAAATGTGCGGCGCGTTTATTCGCTAGGAATTATAATAGACTCTGTGGCCTCGTCCATTCATTCGCTCATTAGGTATTCGACGTTCATCTCATGTTTTGTGTGTTTCAAAGAGAACAGATATGGTTGGAGAAGAAGGTTTCAATGTGACGCATTCTACGCAGCAACCATTTACTTGTTAGCGTTATTTATTATTTACTTTTTGTTGCATAATCTTTAATTTCAGGAAGAGGAGCCGAGGAAACAATGATTGATTCATTATGTAAGCAACCATTTCGGCAAAACCTTTCTCCGACTTGGTCAGCCTGATTTCAAAGCCTTGTTCAAGAACCAATATACTTCAGCCTTCTCTTGGTTTGAAACAACCAGTTCACACTCACCTCGATTAGCACATTAGCACATTATCATGGAATCCACGGACTCACCACAGGCTGCTGCCGCCCCCGTTGCGATCTTCAAGAAACGCCCAGCAAAAGGAAAAGGAAACTTTCGGAAGCGTGCGCAAACCCCTCCTGAAGCATCCGACTCCGACTATTCCTCCTCAGAAGATGAGTCTGGACGAAAGGTCAAACGGCGGAAGAAGAACACTGGAGCTGTGATTGCCTCCTCTAAGAATAATACTACCTCGAATACTGAGCATACTCCCATAATTTATGCTGCAGAACGCAACGCCGCCATTAAAAGTTCCAATGACGCCACCAAGTCCAACACTTGGTATGATGAGAACGCCGATGGGGCTTTATCAAGCAAGAACCTGCTTGGTACAACAAGATCCAAACCATTAGATATTCCCGATGGGACATATAAGGGTTTGGCGAATGCCACATCTTTTGTTACCAGAAATCCCGATGCGCCTAATCGAAGCGTCGGTCCTATAAAAGCACCTACCAATATCCGTACCATCACAGTCACAGACATGCAAGCAGATGTCTGTAAAGATTATAAGCAAACAGGATTCTGTGGTTTCGGCGATAATTGCAAGTTCTTACACGAGCGCGAGGATTATAAGCAAGGTTGGCAGCTGGATAAGGAATGGGAGAATGTTACGAAGGGAAAGAAACTTAAGGGTACAACAGTCGCAAGCGCAAACCGAAATGCTGAGGATGGCGACTCGGATTTTGACGATGCGGCTTTGGAGGGGATCCCGTTTGCGTGCACTATTTGCGAGGAAACGTACAAGGAGCCTATTGTCACTAGATGCGGACATTATTATTGTCTAAACTGTGCTTTGAGGCGGTATAAAAGTGATCCGAGTTGTAAGAACTGTGGATCAGGCACCAACGGAATCTTCAACACGGCGAAGAATTTGAAAAAGTTGTTAGAGAAGAAGAAGAAGAGAGCTGCTATACTACGACAGCGAGCCATTGATGCAGGAGAAGAGGTTAGTGACGAGGAAGAACAGGATTGATCATGTACATAAGAAATGTAACTACGGTATAATACCACAGAAATTCAATTTTCACCGCTTGTGTGTACTGCTCACGCTATGGTTTGTATGGTTTATATGGGTTGTCACTATACTGCAGATGCATACACTAGGTGAGCACAGCAAATCTCTAGTAATTTTTGTCATGTCAAATGCTCTGATATAGATTGCAATATTTCTCTTGCAAAACGGGGTTCGTGTCACATGTCATCACTATCTCCCTCTCGCTAATCTGTTGTTAAAATCATAAAACTTTTACAGAATCATGCCAGCATCCCCCCTCAAACACCTGTCGCCACCCCCCCTGGCGGACTCATCGGACATGGTAAATACAAGGTCTGATATTGCGTCGAACAAGCACCGTCACATCTTGTCTTACAACTCGTGGTATGGAAAATTTTCGTACAGCCACATCTTTGAGTTATTTGGCTGAGGTAGATGCAATCTGCCGGTAGGCATGTTGTGCGTGGGCAATTTGGCCCAGCTTTTGGAATGTTTGTTAGCTGTGGCTGTAAGAAGTCGTTGGGGGGATAGTTTAGGATGGTAAAAGAAGGTGGAGAAGATACGTACCGGTATCTGTGACTGTGACGCAGGATTTAGGTGGCGTGGGGATGGGAGTAATGGTTGGTGTGTAGGCCGAACTTGGAATAGTGCAGCTTGGAACCTTGGTGGAGGAGGTTTTGGGCGTCACTGTACCTTTGCAACATGGTGGTGGAATCAATGTTGGTGGGAGGCTTGGTGGACGTGCTGTTCGAGTCAAAGTGATTATTGGCCACGTCGTAGTAGAGTTCTCCGGATGAGTTGGGCCTTTACAGCATGGAGGGCCATATAATCCATTTCCTATTTCTGGGGGAGAAGGGGGCAGATTGATTGAGGATGCTGTATCTGGTGGATCTACTGTTGAGGTAAGTGAGACAGGTGGGAGCACCGTCGTTGTGCTTCTAGGACAATCGTCTAGAGTTTTATACCTATGAACGTCAAAGTTTGTTATTTTCAGGTCAACTTTCAGGATTGAAAAATGTCTTAAAAATTACTTCAGAGATCATGATTTCTCCTGGGTCAGTATAGGTATAGTTTTCTGGAGCTAAATAACTCAACAAACTTTGCAACAACGGAACTACATACAGGGAAGTGCATTCTGTAGCGCAATCGGTTGGGCATGCAGTATAGACTGTGGTTGTTGGAATGGGTGAAGGACATTCGCAGGGACGAAATAAGGTTCCAAGTAAGAAACATTGAGGTGGACAGGGCTTGGAGATTGGGGTTGGACAGTATGGTTGTGCGATTGTTTTGGTGATGGTGGGACAAGAGGGGAGCTTCTCTTGGGATGTGACAAGACTGCGAGTGTTAGTGAGGCTTGATGGTTTAAGAAGAGAGACGTACGGGAGAAGAAGAAAAACCAATAGTTCCCAGAGAAACATCATTTTCAAATAACTGGTATTGTTTTCGACAGCCAGAGGCCAGAAGATCGCCGATATCTTGAGGAAGGACAGCTGATTAGATACTTATATATGTGTTCTCCACAAAGGAATCTATTAAAAGAACCTCCACACTATTCGAACCTTATCAGCACTCACGAGAACCAATATTTCGGCCTATCTTACCAATAGGGCACTAGAGATGCCAGAGGCGGGTAAGGTTCGGTGCGACTCTATCCTCGTATTTTAATCCTCGTTCTTGCATACTATAACCGACGGCAGAGTTTCGGTTGAACGCCATCGTACTCATCCGTTGTGACAATGTACAGAAACTTATTCTGAACAGCATCTTTCGATCCCTTTCCAAATTTCGATGTTGTTCGATGGTAGCTTGGTGACCAGGTCTGATGTATATTGGGAAGATTGATAGCTGTTGGATGTACAGTGAGATTAAAATTCTGCCGCTTGAACGGCGGGTATAGAATATATTCCTAGGGCCATAGGACATTCGCCGAAGTTCTACTAGTTTTTAAGTAGGACAACAATTCCCCGTGGCCTTTTGAATATGCTGCTGCTGAAAGCTTTGGGTTTGCATTTGGGTTCGGTTTGAAAGGTTGACTTCGCTTAGTTCTTGTGCTTCCAATTGCCCGTAGTTTCCTCCAATGATAAGTGTTCAATATGAATTATGATTCAGTATCCCTACGTCTTGATTGATCATATGTTCTAGCTTCGTGCTACATCGTGTGACTTGAGTATTTGAGTATTGTAGAAGATCCTAGGTCACCTTCCCGGTTTTAAGTGAGAAACTGGGCTAAGCCTGGAGAGCGATAAAACTCCAGATGACGAAGCATATCAAAACTGATTGGAAACTCCTCAGGATTATGGATCTTAGAGATGATGATAAACTAATCATAAAAGCCCGAAGGAATTGAGGTCTAAAAGTCCGTTGTGTGAAACAAACTGTTTGATGTGTTTAGTTGCAAATTTCGGTGCCGGAAGTGAAGCTTCGGATACTTCAGACACAAGTGAGCTGAGCATTACTCTAGAAAAGCTAAATGGCAGTTTGTAAAAGCTTGTACAATCGTTTAAGGTTGCTTGATAATATATCACGAGCAACAAAACAGCTTTCAGGAAAAGCTGGTAGAGGAGACTATGCACACGTAGAGCTCATTCCTCCATTTTAAACATGGCAAAAATACAAGCTTATACATAAGTCTAACAACTAATCCTCAAACCTCGACCTAAAATCTGACAAAAGGAATTCAGGTACAGCTTCCACCCCACCTTCTCACACTGTAATAAAACCAAATAGAAGCTTCTGGAATAATGATCTATTCTAGATCAGAGGTTTTTGACCAAAAGAGTAGTATATTCCAAGGAAAACCCACAAAAGAATCTCGGATTCTCGCGTGCTAGAGTGCTTCATCATTCTATGGATCGAAACTGAAATTCGCAATCTTTGTAAAGAGACAAAGATAGCATGATTATTCTTTTAGGAAATAAGGGTAGCATTTAAGTTGAAACACAGGTACTCATTTAGCAGTAGATGCATCGGCATATATTATAGCTGTTGCGCTTGTCAAGAATCTATCAATCAATATTGAGAGACGCTATCGTAGACCTTTTTGATCCAATAGATTTCCTGCATTTACGCTAATAAAACTCCTAAACAATGGCCTGCAACTCGTAATGTATGGAAGAGTAGAACCAGGAACCCGTAGGAACACTGTTCGCAATTAAGGTATTTCCCTTGAACAATCTAAGTGCGCCTGGATGATTTAGAATAATGTTTCTATGTAGCAGTAAGTAGCCTGGAAGAATTATTAAAATATTATCTAATCATATTAACTAGTAACTTGTGTAGCAAGCGCATCATTTTCCCATTTTTCTTCTCTTGCAATATTCATCCCGCTCACCAACACAGCTCAATCTCCAGAATACGCAAAGTGCCATTTCTTTGTACAGTACAGTACCTTTGACTTCCTCCGCAATCGACAAAGAACCTACTTACTGTCTAATGTATAGACACTTGCTTTCTAGATCTCATATTCATATTTCTAGTATCCATGCGCCCCTACATGGACTGCGTTCCAAGAGTCTCTTAATACAAAATATTACCGATTTATAAGCTTCAGCTTCCTCAAGTCTCTGAATACTGATTTATGAACTTCTTTGCTAATATGAAATAATAAAGCTTAGCCGATGATATAATGTGTAGAAATCGTATATAAATTCCAAGTTGTCAACGTCGAAGGCGGATGCGATGGTTTACTTTTAAACGTGGATTGCCACGACCCAATAATCTAGTGGCTTGCCAAGTAGGTGAGCCGGTGAATATGTCTCCACCCCAAAATTTTGCTTTCTGTACGACGTGTATCTACAGATTTAACTCTGGCCAGGAAGCCTTCTTTCGAGCAGATCCAAATCAATATATACCGGCAGTCATTTATTAAAATATGTTTCAAGAGGACTTGTTCCATGGTGGATCCTACGAAGGTTTTGGTCTTGCCTGAGGTAAGACCGTTTTTATGGAGACATTCACCCACCACGTGATTGCAATACCCTGCTAAACGAATGTATTCATTTTCTGTTTCAACCTTATACCTCATACGAACACAAAGAATCACAACATCATATTGTTTAAGCTTCTTCTATAAACAACTTCAAGACTCGAGTCTGCACTTAGTCCTTATCCCTTTTGGTCTAGACTACTCTCGTAACACCTAAGGCTAGTGAGTGAATTCTATACTCTAGGCTCCGACTCATTTTTAAAGACTTATTAGGTTTCTTACTTCACTAAACGGACCTAGAAAGTGTTTTGCCTCGGATATTTCAACAGGAGCTGGTCTTTTCAATTGTTAGTTCTCCAAGGAAGGTACATTCTCTCTCCCGTTTGTTCCACTATTTGGAACTGACCATTTTCGGGTATGTTCTCTAGCTGTCAAGTATTAAAACGAGGTGTTCAACTGCTGTGATTTCGGAAACACGCTATGAATTCAGATTCTATTAGTGATATTTGCCAATGGCTTACTAACAACTATTTTTCCTACTAGATTCCCAACAAACTTCTTCCTACTCAATCACTTTCACCAAGTTTCACACTAGGGCTCCAAAGGTTCTGGAGACCCTTGGAGACTTATCTTCAATTGCTGTCTTCAGGTAGTTGGCAATTTACTCCTATCTCTATCAAAACCTTGCTAATGTGAGACACAAGCTTCTATCGATATTTCTAGAAGCACCCTGTGCAGTAACATGCAGCATCTACTTCCAAACCCGAAGCACGAATAATATTCCAAGACCTGCACTTCCTGCGAAGGTTGGTGTACGCCTTAGCTAGATACTGCCTCATATCTAACTAGCTTGATACTGGTACCTAATCTTCCTAATCAAGCCGCTCAAGACAGAAGCTTGATATTTGTATGAACACAGTTTAAATACAGGATTTAGTAGCTCTATTTCAAGTTTGCCGCTGAAAATTCTGATATCTGTCTGTTCGCTTCCAGAAATGGCTCCCCAAAAGAGAAAGAAAGGAGACATGTCTTCTTCACCGGAGAGTCGGAAGATTGAACCAATCAGCCAAAAGCAGACTGTTGGCGAAGGTGTAACAAATGGAGAGTCTATTGCTAGCCCTATAAATGTAAGAACCAGAATTTCATATAATACCAAACCAGTACCTGTAGGATTAACAAACTATGCTTAGAACGGTTCTTCTTCCAAGCATGTAACCACAAAACCTGGGAACCTTAGCAGCGCGCAAAATAGCCCAGAAATAAATCCCTTTATCTTTGATGATCGTGGGGCAAGTGGTCCCTCGGTGACCTCCAGATCCAGCTCGAAATCAAACTTTCAAACAGACTCAGCTGGAAGACCGGTTGCCACATCTGGGACACGAGCCATATCTATGCCTTCAAACAGCAACGAACTTGCAGGACCTCAATATTCTACTGCCTCAAGATCCAGTTCAAAATCGCGTGCCCTAGTCTGCAATCTAAGTGCCGTAGCTGATACTAAGGGCCCAAAGATGACAATGCAAAGCATACCTACACTAAATTCGTCAACAACAATACCGCCAACAGCTTCAAACACTCCAATACACCATGTTCTAGCCCCCGAACATCCAATTGATACTACTCATAATTCTACAAACTTCGGTGCGGACTCTTCCGCGCTGAGCTCTCCAAGTATGACGCCTTCAGGATCTCGAGAAACAACTCCTGAGGCTTATACTCGTGCCAATGAGCAACGGCATGCTCAATTATCAGCTTTACGAAATTCTAGTGCGACTGGTGATAGATACTCACGCCTTGATAGCGACTTAAGTAGGCATACTGTGCGAGCGGATGGGTCAATTGTTGGGAGAGATGCTTTTCAGATTGCAGGTCAGAGATACGCTGAAGGACGAGCTAGTGAAGCGGGAAATCGTCGCCAGAACCGCCTACCTGATGAGTATCGACCCCATGGAGTTACAGAAATGGACGTTATGGGTATGGAAATAGGCTCTATGAGCTCTACGAGCCCTGTATATCCTCCAAATGGGCAACAACCCCTTGGAAGATCGCATTATTCACGTACAGTGCAAGAGAGCAGTACCGGCCTCGGGGAAAGTTATTTCCCTGGGCGACCACAACCTCCTGGAGGGCAAATATTCCTGAGTACGGGGGATGGTTCTTCCCCAAATGGTGGACAACAGCTGAATGGAGTACCGGGAAGCTCAGATATACGGCCATTTCGCACTGCGGTATCTAACACAGGAAACTCCTGCTCTAGTCAAAATCAAAATAAAGAACAAACCAGTCAACACAAAAATAATAAAATTGGCGTTTCTGGTGCACATCATCCAATGGGATTGCAGAAAAACCAAGGAGGCAGGAATCCTGGATACGCCGCGATAAGATCCGAAGATTCTCGTCGCCAATGGGGAGAAAGTAAACGCAGAATTCCCAATGGCTTCTTCTCTGAGAAAGATGATCTTCTTACCAGCACTAACAAGGCGCTTACCATAGGTGAGAATATAGTGAATGGTGCCTCTGCAACAATTCAGCAAGTGAGAGACTGGGTTCCCTTTGATAATGATGGAAATCCACTACATATCGAGGAAGTTATACAAGAGCAACATGCTATCATAGAGACTCTTCTGCGCATGGGACTCCCCCTGGTCGATACTACAATTGACGTATTACAACGGAATCGTTATTTAAATTCTATGGTTGCATCGCTGAAGGAGCGAGAGACGGTGTGGAAGAAGGAGAAGGGAGAGTATCAGCGCGAACTCAGAAACACGCTCGACTGGGCCCCCATTGACCCCCTCATGGCTGATTCTAACAATTTCGATGATGGAGGAGAGGCAGAAGTTCCATACGAGTTCACACTATCAGACGACGACAATATAATGCCAGTTTCTGCTCAATGGAACACCCAGAGAAGCGGGGGCGCGTACACGATGAAGGCCGACTATCCTTACCTCCGCAAGTTCTATCCTAAGCTGCTTGGCGCACCACAGCCCATCCCAACTGACGAAGAGATTTTGGACATCATCAAACCATATGAAGGCAACCCTGAGATGACTCTCGTGAAGATCAAGGTAAGTTGACGAACTACTCCAACCCCAAAGATTCAGGCATTTAATCTGCAATAGCGATACTACAATGATGTACGCATGAAGCGTGAGTACAAGATTAGAGAACTTATCAAGTGTGGCCAATGGGCGAAGTTGGCAAAGGACTGGGGTATTGGGAAGGAAGAATCCCCTAAGATCCAAACAGCCCCACGAGGAGCATATGAACTACTCAGAAAGGAGCAGGTGCAAGGTTCTTCAAGTCCAACAACCTCTGCTGCTCCAGATATGCAGATGCCTAATTCCGGACGCTGCTTGTCTATCACGACAGCCACCAACGTCCCACATCCCACGAGAGCAAACTCGTCAACAGCTATTGAAGATGGCGATGGGCCTGAGAGGCTCATTGATTACTTCTCAACTGAGGCCCATAACAATAAGGTATCTACGGTCATGCCAGCTGCCCATGGGACTGCAACTAGCCAGACCATCACCAGTGGACTTGCTACCAGTGTTGCTGCCGACACTGTAAATATGGAGACGGACAGCATCATTGTCTCTGATGAACCGAAACGGAAGGCCACAACCCGCTTCCCAAAAACTCGCAAATCAGCTTAAACCACATAGCCACGAGTTCTTCCTCACAGCAGCCATAGATATTCGCATTACCGCGACTTCCTTTTTTGCCGTATATTTGCAGCGATCGAGTATTTGCGTTACAGCCCCGCGCGGCGTATGCTTTACACAAGTACTGCCAGCGATCTTTTTTATCGCTTTGTACGATTAATTCTGGTATGTGATTATTTTACCCCCCAAGGCTGCACAGAAGTTGCGAAGTGAGCATTTTATAACCGCATTTTTTATCACTTCTTGCCAGCGCCGCACTACTTCTTCCATGTACTAGTAGCGCAATAGCACAATGAAAGCCCATCAGAAAAAAAAGAGTCTTTATCCCCCCCCCCCCTTTCTCAAATGTGACACATGTGAAATTGCCCAGTTTCTTCATTTGGCAACAAATACACTCCTTTTTTGTCAAGCTTAAGAGGACAAGCAAATCAATACATCCATTTTACCTATTAAAACATGATTGGTTAATATATCTGAATTTTTTCTTTCTTTTTGGAATATCTACAAAATCTTAAGTCTACACACTCAAACAGAAGCTGGCTCCTAATTTTCCTATTATACCGTAGCTCGTAATATGTGTAGCACATTCAAGTCGCATTTTATTCATAATCGTCGCGTGTTACATGGGCTTGGTGACTATTTTCACAGAAGCGTCGTCTTCTGGTATGCCTGATTTTACACAAGAAACGTGCTTGCTCCTCATCCAAGGGGGAGACCGCCAAAGGAAAAGGAAAAAACAGAAGAGAATCAAGAAGAAGAAAGAAACAATCCCCATGACCATAGTTAGCAAGACCATGAAACGGGCTAGAGAGGTCCAAAAAGTCTTTATCAAGAGGAAGTTGAGAATCGAAGCAAAAGCCCAAGCAAGGCACGAAAGCTGCGAGGACATGTGAGATCAGTTGATGAGATCAGTTCATTTTACCGCACTGCTAGAATACAAAGCGTCTGTTCTTGGGTAATGTGATACATGGATTCTTCAACCACGCTAATAATAAAATAGGAGTTTGTGAAGATCATTCCAAGACGACGCATGTTCAATTCCGTACGAACAAGCCATCGCCCCACCACTGCTTGCGTTGCTTCTCGAGACCAACCGTCCGTCTTTGCGCTCTGAATTTTATCATAGACCTTATTCTTTAAGGTTGACTGTGAGATCTGCTTGCATGTGCGTCTCAGGTGCCTTTTGCACATCCCCACTGCTACAGCAGGGTTGAGATCCAGGCGCGAGAACTGACGTCTCATTCTTCTTCTGCTGAACATCTATGGCAGGATTTGCGCTGAAGAAATCCGCGGGTTTGAGGTGGATCTGGTAGATTTCAACTGGCCTGAAAGGTAGTTAGCATGGGGTTTTACGTTAGGGCTAGCGACAGTAAGAACAGGAGAATGCAACTTACATAACGGGCCAGTCCTCAACCCGTGGATTATGCTGTCACCTTTGTGTTAGCGTTCATGGCCATAAATTGATTCAATGAAGAGAAAAAGGCTTACCGTTAATCCAAAAACATTCCATACGACTACATCGTCATTCTCTACCTTCTCAGCTCTCTTTACAGCATCAGAGACCCCGTCCGTCTCCCGCTGACTCTGATTTGTAAACTCTCCCCCTGCCCAGAATTCCCCATCCTTGTGCTTTGTGACCCAGACATGGTGTTGAGCGAATTGCGCGCGTTGCGCAACGACACTGTCTGGATGGGCGAGGAGGAGCTGAGTGGGAAGTGGCGTGAATTTGTAGGCTACAGGTTTGTGGCTGATGGGGTTGAGGACGGATGGGTTAGTGAGCTTGATGGTAAGGTTGGTTGTGGGGGAAGCATCAAGGTGGCGGGAGTGGGTGACGGGTGTAGATCTGACCTTTGGAGGTTGTCAGCACATTCTATGAAGAGAAAAGAGTATACTCTTCTCAGTGAGCAGAAAGCTTACCTCGTAACCATTGCCAAAGGGATTCGTTTCATTTGACATTGGCATTGGAAGTGATTCCTCCACCATAACCGTGTTCGCATATCCATCTATAGCTGGATCAATTCTGATACAGAACAGGTGCTGATGGTTCTGAGCTAAAGCTCCTGGAGACACAATATTACCCCATGGGCTTGTCTTCCCGGCGTCAATATTGACCACGCTGACAATTCCAGTAGCGCGAGTTTCAATGGTAATGCCACCTGCCTGATCGAGTTTGTAGGCAAAGATATATTCATAGTTGGCTAGTGTGATGATAAATTGAAGGACTAATTCTCGAGAGCGGCTGACGATTGCTGTTTGTGCTTATCCTAAATGTTAGTACATAATAATTTGCACCAAGAAAGGGAACGAGTTGCTCACTTCCGAAATTCGTATGCTTCCACCCAATTCCATTGTCTTGTTCATGTAAACAAACTACGTTCTTACTGACACTGGCCTTCCCATCTGACCCAGTCAACACCGCATCAAAATACTTTATTACGCCAAGGCAATCGCAACCGAGCGCGAGGTTATTGGCAGCATTACCAGCTCCTGCATCACCAAAATCGAATGCTTGCTTTCGATGAAATGGTGATCTAGGATCTCCATAAGGTACTGTCATCTCGCTCAAGCTAAGTCTGTAGAGAATACTTCGTCCGTCGTAGCGCAAGTCATGAAGTGTAGCACCTTCTCGAGGATTGAATCCGAGTCGGAATCTCCATTTTTGCCATTCTATCAAAGTTCCGTTGACTTGAAATGATGGTCCATCTGGTTGGGTGACATTCAATGGTTTGATATCAGCACGTAGTGGCTGTGATAAGAGTTCTGGTGTATATTCAGATGGAGAACAGTGATCGAGGATGTTTTTCTTGTGAGTTCCATATGCCAGACCATCGTCTCTACCGCCTGTCGCCAATCTGTCTATTCGAACCATCTGTTTACTAACTGAATCCAGGACAGGGATGATTGGGAGAGGATAGGAATAGTAGTTAGCTTCTGCGCTTCCAGATCGAGTATCGCGAGCAAAACAGAGTCCTTGGGTGTATCGAGTTGCATTTTCACCAAAGTTCGGGCCACCATATGGCCATGGGTCGATGGCAACAACGAACCCATCTGGGAGCTCAAATTCCGCGATGGCTTCCTTGTACATTGGCGATGCAAGGCATATCTTTGTAAACTCACCGAATTCGGCACTGAGATATATCATAAGTCAGTGAAAGATACTGTTGGAGGACGAACTCAAGCTATACAGTAGGAAGGAAGGAATAGGAGTCAGACAGAGCGAAAGCAAACATGGAAGCTTGGTTGAAGTTTGTCCGATTATACAAATCAGGTTACGTGCGTTCCGCGAGCCCAATTTCTTGTATAAGCTCTTTCGAAAGACCGACGGTTGAGTATGTGAAATAATGGAAATGACTTACGAAGATATGGCAGCGTGATGTATCTTTTCAATAATTCTCTGTCTTGTCTCTTTTCTGGTGATCACATCGACCCAGGATTCTGTATATTCATGATTCCGGTCACTTTGGACTACATCATATTGGATCTTGGCTATACGTGCGGGCCGAGGGGTCTGAACCGTTACTTTCCCAGCATGCTCCAGTTCAAGGAACTGGGTGAGCTCTGCTTTGGGTGGTTCTTCTAGCGCAATGGTACGAAAGATAAGCGCAGTTTGAGAACCTTAGTATCTTGTCAGCAGAGCTCGCGTGGAGATTGTGATTTTGAGTAGATCTCAAGTTTATATTTATATAGAGGGGATGGCAATCTGGGGAATATTGACCTCGAGCAGCCAGCAAAATCTCGCGTGCTGTATTAGTCTCATTGACAGAGAGAGCATCAAGTGGATGGGGGGTTTCGATAGACATAGTGTATAGGAATAGCGAAATAGAGGGGGAAGGGAGACTGGAAGATGAAAGGATGAAAGATGGAAGATAGAAGATGGAAGGTTCAAGGTGGGGGAAGGAGAGAGAGGAAGGTCAATCAATATAAGTCAAATGTGGTTGTCACATTGAGTTTGGTTAAGGCTAGCTTATGCTACAAAACGCAAACGATTGTATTCTAGCGTCCCCACTACTATCTCCATTCCCCCATATCTTCGCCATTAGCCATATGCAGCCTGATCACCGGAACTTATAGTATGATAGGGAGGGCGGCGGATGACTATCATGTATTCGTTATTGTTGTCGTCGTCGTCGTCGTTGGCCAGAATGATAGCTTCCAGCCATTGCATCCCGATTGGGGAGGTCCATGCGAGGGCATCACAACAACAACCCCTCCAAGTTGCAACCCTCATCCACCCGTCACACTCATCGTCCCCACCAAAACCCCCACCATCGCAAACTCTACTTACGGTAATTGATGGAACCAGTATTGGTAATAAGTGCCGTAATACTTACTAGGAACCGCCACTACAGTACGAAAGTACAGTATGGAAGCTGAATGAATGTGTTCGGGTAAATCCATGCCCCACAAATATATATGTATTTTCTTCCTTGTCCTTGTCTGGGGAATGGGTGGTATACTTCTATTCTATTTATTGTACTGCGTGTGCCTCTCGTTAACTACCGTAGACGTTACTAGACCGGGACATGTATATTGAAACCTGATATATCTGGCACATCGCATAAACAACATGGAGAGGGCATGGCATCATGGCATGGCATGGCATGGATGGATGGATGGCATGGCATGGTACCTGATTTGTTGTGCGCTTGGCGTTGGTTAGGATTCCAGACCAACGGTTGCTATATTTATCTTCATCCTCCGTAAGCCGTTGCATTATTTGCAAGATCACCATTCAAACGAAGCACATACGCCTGGATGATAGGAGCAAAGGAGTAAATAGTAACAGCCATTCATGTCAGATGTCAAAAGAGAAAGAGAAAGAAAAAGAAAAAGAAAAAGAAAAGTGACGGGTGGTGCTGCAGGTTCGTTTTCTAAATATTACCCCTTAGACAGGCCAGCCATACCTGATAATAGGATAGAGCACCAAGTTATAATTATAGCAGTTAAGAAAAGGAGAATCAAAAGGGGTTGTGAGTATAAAAGACTAAAGCATAAGCAGACAACCTAGTTAACTTCTTGTACTCCTGAAGATATGGACATAGATATGTGTATGTATATAGGTGCATATGTCTATATATATCTACATATCTACATATATACATATGTATGTATGTGTTAGTGTGTACGTTTCTGATGTGCATACAGCATACAGTATAAGCATAAGCCAAGTCTCTAGATCTTGAATCTTAGCTGATCTCATTAGTCAGAGAGGTTAATCTGAAAGAGACAAATACACAGATAAGATGTAAGATGACATATTACAGTACAGCACGCACTGTAAAGGATCAATGTAACCGTGGCTATAGAGTGAGTGCACTCCTTACTTAGTATTATGCGTTCCCTGTACTGTACAACTGTAACCCTGATTCTGCATGTTACCTTACAATATATAGTACAGTACATACTGTAGTACATACAGTACATAGTACATAGTACTTACAATACATAATACAATACATACATAGTACAATACATACATACATACATACATACATGCCTTCTTCTCCAGGCACGTCGTCCTCACTTAAACAACTACTCACAACTCCTCCTCCCATATCAAGTCTTTCTGGGCTGTCGTTATCCCTCGCTGTTGTTTAAATTCCTTTCTGTTTTCCAGGGTGATGCTGTGACCACGACTCAGTGTCCGTGGATGTTTAATTTTTGTCTATACTGTAATAATTGGTACTGTACTAATTTTTTCACTAATAAACCAATCCAATCTTCATTCGGCCTCCCTGCCCGCCCTGCCACAATCAGACCGCTCTGATTATTTTCTGCCTGCCCGCTAACCACAACACACAAAATTCAACTTCATGAAATTTCAACAACCTGCCATTCTCTAGCTATTTGATTCTTCTTTTCCTCTGTCTTACCTAAAATACATAAAAGCACTGCGACGATGGATGTCGGTGCTCTACGTGGCCGCATTATTGCGACCCTTGAAGCAGACGCGGACTCTCGCCGCCGCGCTGAGCTGGACCTAAAGACCGTGAGTTATTCCAAGGCTCCCCACTGACCTTTGTCTGATCTTTTCTAGGCCGAAGATCACCCAGGGTTCACTGATGCCCTCCTTGATATCCTACAGGCAGAGCAGGAGGACCAGGTTCGTCTGTCAAGTAGGTGCCCTCAGGAAGAAGTACCCCGCCATTTCCCTATTAACATGTCTGCAGCTGTCGTCTACCTAAAGAATCGAGTCACAAAAGCATGGGCGCCGAACGAGGAATCACAGATCAAACCCATTCCCGAAGACGAAAAAACCAGATTCCGCGAGCGCCTGTTGCCTGTTC
>Ga0247734_1001798_pt1 | contig 15488 bp, 12 predicted proteins | sample UWRJL103311B2_FD_180933 | JGI IMG/M metagenome (GOLD analysis project Ga0247734, IMG submission 180933) | Plant litter microbial communities from Arlington Agricultural Research Station in Wisconsin, United States - UWRJ-L103-311B-2 | ecosystem: Environmental > Terrestrial > Plant litter >... | reverse complement strand
ACGACCACGCGTCGGTGCCGGTCACGCGTATGCCCCGCTCGGTCAGGTACATGGTCGCCTCATAGCCCATACCGCAGCCGACGTTGACGAAGTCCGGCCGCCCCAGCGCCTTGCCGGCTGCGGTGTTGACGAGCACGATGTCGAGCGGCTGGAGGTCATGGCCGATGCGGGCGAGTTCCGCCTCCACTTCGGCCGCGGTGACGACGTGGCCGTCGGGAAAGTGGCGGAAATCGAGCTTCACGCCCGACTGGAAGCACCACTCCAGCGGCACTTCGTCGATGGTGATCGACCGTTCCGGCGTACCGTCCCTGCCGTTCATCGTCGGATGGAAATGGTAAGGCGCATCGAGGTGCGTGCCGCTGTGCGTCGTCAGCTTCACCCATTCGGACGCGGCGAAGCCGGCGCCGTCGGGGGTGTCCTGCGCGGTCACGCCGGGGAAGAACATGTCGAGTTCGCCCGCGGTGTCCATATGGTTCTGGTACGTGATCTCGGGCTTGAGGAACGGCGGGTCGCTCACCACGTCGTTGCACAGCGTGATCGAGAGGTCGACGAAACGGCGGGTCATGCGGTCTTGCCTCCAAGCGTCTCGGCGAACCAGTCGGAAATCAGGTCGCGGCCATAGGCCATGTTGTCCGCGCCGACGTGTTCGACGCCGCCTTCGCGATCGGTGAAGATCACTTTCTCGCGGCGCGGCGAATTGACGAGCTGGTCGTAGAGATCGTGCGCATAATCGACGCTGATCTGACGGTCGTTGGCGCCGTGCGTGACGAGGAACGGGACCTTTATCGCGTCCATGTGGCCGTTGAGGTTCATCGCCTCGGACTTGGCGAGGAAATCGTCCTGGCCCTCGGCGCCGAAGGCCCAGTGGACGTGCGCCCAGTAATGCGGGACGGGGTTCTCGCCCTCGCGCGACATGCGCTTGTCCTGCACTTCGCGCCAGTTGTGGTTGGCGCCCCACACCGCGCCCGAAGCGAAGCGCGGCTCGTAAGCCACCGCGCGCGGGGCGAAGTGGCCGCCCAGCGAAATGCCGGTCATGCCGATCGCGGCCGCGTCCACCTCGGGCTGCTGCTCCAGCCAGTCGACCGCCTTGCTCGCCCAGCTTTCGGCGTGCGGGTCTACCGGCAGGCCCTGCAGGCGCAGCGCCTCGCCCGAACCGGGCTGGTCGACGCACAAGGTGGAGATACCCCGCCGCGCCAGTTCGGCCGGGAGGCGCGTCCAGTACAGCAGCTCCTTGCAGCTATCGAGACCGTTGCAGAACACCACCACGGGCCGCGGTCCCTCGCCCGGCGCGCGGGTGAACAACGCCGGCATGGTGCCGGTCGCAAGCGAGATCTCCACCCGTTCGCGGTTGAGGCGGCCGAGCGCGGTCGAGCGGTCGAACGCCTCCCGCGCCATGGCATAGGTCGCCTCGCGACCGGGCGCGCCGTGACCCTGCATGCGCTCGGCGGTGATGAGATAGAGCGAGGCGCGCTCCAGCTTGTTCGAGGCGGAGAAGGCGCGGCCCTTCGCCTCGTCCTCGGCCGCGAGGTCGAGCAGCTTTTCGCCCATCGCCGCCCAGGCCTTCATGAACTGCGGGGTACCGGCATCCGCGCCGCCGTCCGCCGCGTCCTTGATCGGGCGGCACATGTCGACGATCTCGCCAAGCTGCGCGCCCGATTCCATCGCGATCGCGACCGACAGGTTCCAGATGTAGTTCGGGAAGTATTCGAAGAGGGCCAAGGAACTGTCCTATGCTCAGAAGTAGGGATGCGGATTGACGGTGCTCGGCTGGATCGGCTGGAGCACGTCCCAGTGCTCGACGATCCGGCCGTGCGACAAGCGGTAGATGTCCGCCACCGCGCCGCCGGGCTGGTCAGGCGCCGGACGCCCGTGGAGGTGAATCACCGCCATGTCGCCATCGACGATGATGCGCTTGATTGCGAACGTGGCGCCGGGTCGCGAGAACTTGGGCTCCAGCATAGCGATCGCTGCATCGCGGCCATCGCCGATGCCGGGGTTGTGCTGGATATAGTCGGGCGCGACGTAGCGCTCGAACGCCGCGCGCACGTTGCGCTGGGTATAGAACAGCCGCGCGAAATCGGTAACTATCGCGCGGTTGCGTTCCGTCACCGTCTCGCCCCCACGCGCCCCTATGAGCGCCAGGGCCAGCGTGGCGAGCCCGGCGGCGAGCGCGGCACCGCGGAGGCGCCTGCGCATCAGACGTCGGCCGGCTGGAACAGCCGGGCGTCGGGCTTGGGGTGCGGCATCGTCTGCGGGCCGCCGACGCCGATGCTCCACTGGTCCATGACCAGCGGCGCGGGGGCGTGGACCTGATGCTGGTGGTGCTCGAAATCCACCTCCTCCAGTTCCGAAGTGTACTCCACCGCGAAGCCGCCGGGCGTCACGAAATAGCTGAAGGTGTTGTTGCCCGCGGTGTGGCGGCCGGGTCCCCAGCGGATGTCGGTGCCCCGCTGCTTGAGCCGGTGCGCGCCGCGGAACATGTCGTCCACCGTCAGCATGTCGTAGGCGACGTGGTTGAGGCACGGCGGTCCGGGCAGGATCGCGACGCGGTGATGCGCTTCGTTGCAGCGCAGGAAGCACATGAAGTCGCCCAGCCAGTCGCTGACCTTGAAGCCCAGCACTTCGGTGAAGAACGTGACGAGCGCGTGGTGGTCGGGCGAATGGACGACGATGTGGCTGATCTTGACCGGCATGCCTTCCCAGCGCGCCATCGCCCGCTTAGTCGACCGCGCGACCTCGGCGGAAATCTCGAACGGCAGCCCGTCGGGCGAGAAGAAGCGGAAGCCGTAACCGCCGCCAGGGCTGGCGAGGTCCTGCGGTGCGTGGACGATCCGGCAGCCCGCTGCGACGACCTTGCCGTGCAGCGCGTCGACGTCGGCGCGGGTGTCGGCGGCGAAGGCGATCACTTCGACGTGGTTCGCGTCCGACTTGTGCAGGCGCACGACGTGATGCTCGTCGTGGCCGTGAGTCTTGAACCACGCCATTTCGTCGTCGCCCGCCACTTCGACGAGCCCCCAGTCATCGGCGTAGAAGGCGCGTTCGGCGGCGAAATCCTCGACGCCATATCCGACATAACGAATCTCGGTCACTCGGCTCATACGTCTTGTCCCTTGGTCGGATGGGTTGCGCGGCGGGCGACGGGCGCGATTCGGCAAGGCGCCGAAAGGCCGCGCGAAAACGTCGAAAAGCTGTGGATGCACTGCATTCCCGTCTCCCGATCTTATGGGTCCGGCAAACGCGACGACGCTTCCGAACTCTTAAATTAGAATTATATTTCTAATTATCGACGAGCACCGCGTCAAGAGCGTCGCGCGGCAAACAAATCCGCACGGACGGCGTTGACAGCGCCGCGATCCCCGTCCAAATAGAATTTCTATTCTAATACGAACGGCCGCGGAGCCGTGTGTCCGGGAGACGCGACAGGCCCAGCCACGCCGCGCTTTCGTATGCCGTGCGAACCGGCCCATTGGGAGGGGCAGATGTCCAGTATCAAGCGAGGCGTAAGCCTTTACAGTTTCCAGGAAGAGATGTTCCTGGGCCAGATGAACGTGGAGGACGTGATCGCCTTCGCCGCCTCGATCGGGGCGCCGGGGATCGAGATCCTGCCCGAGCAGAACATGCCGACGTTCCCGACCATCACCGACACGCAAGTCGGCGAATGGCGCGACATGCTCGCCCGCCATGGCGCGCATTTCACCTGCTACGACATGTTCCTCGACACCAAGCTGCGCAAGGGCGAGCTGCTTTCGGACGACGAGCAGGTGGACAGCATCAAGCGCGACCTTGCGCTGTGCAATCGCCTGGGCATCCGCAACATGCGCGTGCTGATCTTCGTGCGGCCCGACATCCTCGAGCGGTGCGTCCCCTTCGCCGAGCAGATGGACGTGCACATGGGCGTCGAAGTCCACGCGCCGTGGCATCTCGAACATGCGTGGATCCTGCGCACGATCGACGTCGCCGAGCGCCTCGGCACGCAGCACCTGGGCATCCTGCCCGACATGGGCGTGTTCATGAAGCATTACCCGCCCGAATTCCGCGCTCGCTTCGAACGCCAGGGCGCACGGCCCGAAGTCGCGCAGTTCATCGTCGACCAGCACGAGCAGAAGATCATGTGCGAATACACGATCTACGAAGTCGCGGTGAAGCTGGGCGGCAACAAGGCGGAGATCGCGATGGCCGAAACGCTGCGCCACGCGCCTTATGCGAACCCCAAGCGGATCAAGGACTACGCCCCCTACTTCCGCCACATCCAGGCCAAGTTCTACGGCATGACCGAAGACTGCACCGACCCCACCATCGCGTACGACGAAGTGATCCCCGAACTGGTCCGCTGCGGCTGGAAAGGCACGCTTTCGAGCGAATACGAAGGCAACCGCTGGATCCAGGACGTGATGGAAGTCGACAGCCGCGAGCAGGTACGCCGCCAGCATGTCATGTTCGAAAACCTCATCGCCAAGGCCGACGCCGAGCTGGAGACCGCCTGATGTTCGACAAGTACCTGATCGACGCCGCCAGCCTGCGCAACACCGGCCCGGCCGACGCCCCCACCGGCTTCGCCTTCGAGGCCAAGCTGGGCTATTATCGCGGCCTCGGCCTGTCGATGGTCGAGAAGCTCGACGTATCGATCGACGGCGAGCCCCTTTCCCGCGAGGCGGTCCGCCTCGACGAAGGCAAGGGCGCGCTGACGCTCGACGAGATGGAGACCGCCTACGAGCGCCGCTGGCCTTTCGGCACCCCCGCGACGATCCTGGTCGACCACCCCGGCGGCTTCCCCGCAGGCGAGCACGCACTGTCGCTGCTCCAGCAGCTACGCGTGTCGTACCTGCCCTTCCCCGCGATCAACACCGACAGCAAGACCGTGGCGCTGGCCGCATGATCGACCGGCGCGACGCTTTGCGACTGGGGGCTCTGGCCGGCCTCGCGACCGGGGCGGCCGCGCCCGCCCTGGCAGCGGCGGCGCGTGCTCCCGCGATACCCGGAATCGAGGGACAGCGTCGCGCCGACATCGGTAACGGTACGTATCTCAACCCGATCCTCGCGGGCGACTTCCCCGATCCCACGATCCTCAAGGACGGCGAGGACTACTACCTCACGCACTCCTCGTTCGAGGCCGCGCCGGGACTGCTGATCTGGCACTCGCGCGATCTGGTGAACTGGAGCCCGGTCGGCCCGGCGCTCGAAAAGCCGCTGGGCACCGTGTTCGCGGTCGATCTCGTGAAGCACGACGGCCGCTATTACATCTACATCCCCTTCATGGCCGCGCCATGGTCCACGGGTCTGAAAAGTTTCGCCAACATCTACGTCATCCACGCCGACGACATTCGTGGGCCGTGGAGCGAGCCGGTTGACCTTGGCATCGGCGGCCTGATCGACCCCGGCCACGTTGTGGGCGAGGACGGCAAGCGCTACCTGTTCCTCAGCGGCGTCAACCGCGTGCGGCTGACCGACGACGGCCTCGCCACCGATGGCCCGGTCGAGAAAGTCTACGAAGGCTGGAAGTACCCCGACGACTGGATCACCGAGTCCTATGCCCTAGAAGGCCCCAAGCTGATGCGGCGGGGCGAGTGGTTCTATCTCGTCACCGCCGTGGGCGGCACCGCCGGCCCGCCGACCGGGCACATGGTCACGGTCGCGCGCTCGCGCTCGATCGACGGCCCGTGGCAGGACTGCCCGCACAATCCCATCGTCCACACATGGAACCCCAAGGACAAGTGGCTCTCGCGCGGGCACGCCTCGTTCGTCGAGGGACCGGGGGGAGACTGGTGGGCGGTCTATCACGGCTACGAGAACGGCTTCTACACGCTCGGCCGGCAGACCTTGCTCGAACCGATCCGCTGGGACGCCGACGGCTGGCCGCGCGCCATGGGCGGCGATCTCGCCAAACCGCTGCTGGCCCCACGCGGGGGTAAAGCCGGGCCGCACGGCATGGCGTGGTCGGACGATTTTTCCGCGCCCGCATTCGGCACCCGCTGGCGCTTCTACAACCAGCCCCCGACCGAAAGCGGCCGCGCGCGGGTCGGCGGCGGGGTGCTCCAACTCGCCGCCAAGGGCACCGGCCCGCACGACGCCTCGCCGCTCACGCACCTCGTCGGAGACCGCGCTTACGAATGCACGGTGTCGCTCGAACTGGACGGAACGGCGGAGGCCGGGCTGCTGCTGTTCTTCAACGACCGCCTGTTCCTGGGGATGGGCTGCACCGGCGAGCGCATGGTCAGCTACCGCGGCGGCAAGGCCAGCTACTGGCCCGAACCGATCCCGAAAAGCCGCAAGCTCGACTTGCGCATCGTCAACGAGAGCAACATCGTGACGATGTACCACCGCGTCCCGGGCGAGGAGTGGATCCGCCACGGCGTGCGCAGCGAAGTGTCGGGCTACCACGCCAACACCATGGACGACCTCGCCAGCCTGCGCCCGGCGCTGTTCGCCAGCGGCAAGGGCACCGCCCGCTTCCGCGACTATCGCTACCGCGCGCTGGCCTGACCGGGCCGCTCCCGTTCAGGTCGCCGGTGCGCCGCGGTCCTGTTCGGGAAACAGCCGGCCCGGCAAGCGTGTCGCCAGTATCAGGCATGCCGCCAACAGCACTTCCATCGCCGCGATCGCCGGCCAGACCGCGCCGATCTCTCCGCGCGGTGCCCCTGCGAAGAACGCGGTGCCGACGATCGCGATGCCCAGCGCCATGCCAAGCTCCTGCACCGTCTTGATGAGGCCGCTGGCCGCGCCCGCGTGCCGGGTGTCGACGCGCGCCAGGATCACCGGGGTGAGCGGGCCGTTGGTCATGCCCATGCCCGTCCCGGCCAAGGCCAGGCACGGCAGCGCCCAGACCCACGGGCTCGCCAGCCCGATCCACCCCAGCGAGCCTCCCGCGAACGCCGCCATGCAGCCCGCGCCCAGCACCAGCACCCATTTCCCGTGGCTCATCAGCAGCTTGCGGCCCAGGAACGCGATGCCCAGCATCACCCCGGCGCTGAAGGGAATGTGCAGCAGCCCGGTCTGCAACGGCGAATAGCCCAGCAGCTTCTGTGCCCCGAAAGCGAAGACGAACAGGAACCCGCCCGTCGCCGCGCCGAACAGCAGCGCGATGGCAAGGCCGATCGCGAATTGCGGTTCGGCGAAAAGCTCGGGCGCGAACAGCGTCGCCCGGCCCTTGCCCGCCCGGATCCGGGTGCGCCGCCAGACCAGCGCCAGCAGCACCGGCGACGCGGCGAGCAGTGCGAAGTGCCAGGCCTGCCACCCGAAGTCGGCGCCGCGCACCAGCGGGAACAGCAGGCTCGCCATCGCGGCGGCGAACAGCACCGTCCCGCCCACGTCGACCCCGCGCGCATTGGCCGAGCGCGTGTCGGGCAACAGGCGCAAGCCCACCGCCATCGCGAACAGGCCCACCGGCGCGTTGATGAGGAAGACGCTGCGCCAGCCCAGGCCGAACAGGTCGGCGTGGATCAGCAACCCGCCCAGGATCGGGCCGCAGATCGCCGAAAGGCCGCCGATCACGCCTACCCAGGCGAGCTTGGCGACGCGCTCCATCGGCTCGAACAGGATCTGCACCAGCGCCATGACCTGCGGCGCCATCATTGCGCCCGCCGATCCCTGCAGCACCCGCGCCGCGATCAGCTGGCCCGGACTGGCCGACAGCCCGCACAGGATCGAGGCCAGCGTGAAGCCGCCCACCCCGCCCACGAACAGCCGCCGGTATCCCAGCGAATCGCCCAGCCGTCCGCCCAGCATCAGCAGAAGCGCGAAGGCCAGCGAATAGCCTGCCGCCACCCACTGCGCCTGCGCCGCCGCCGCGCCGAAATCGCGCTCGATCACCGGCAGCGCGGTGTTGACGATCGTCACGTCGACGATCTCCAGCACGAGCGCCACCATCAGCGTGAGATAGGCGAGCGACTTCTGGCGTTCGGTCAGGCCCGAGCCGTGCTTCACCGCTGGCGGCGGCGGCGCATCGGGGGTCAAACCGCCCCTTCCTTGAGCATCTTCACCGCCGCATCGCAGGCCCGCGCGGTCAGCGCCATGTACGTGAGCGAGGGGTTCTGGCAGGCCGAGGAACTCATCTGGGCGCCGTCGGTAACGAACAGGTTCGCCACGTCGTGCGCCTGGCTCCAGCGGTTGAGCACCGAGGTCTTCGGATCCCAGCCCATGCGCGCGCCGCCCATCTCGTGGATCGAGGTGCCGCCGTGGCCCGGCTGGTCGAAGCCCATGAAGACGTGGCCGCCCGCCTCGGTCAGCATCGCCGCCGCCTCGACTTTCGCGTCGGCGAGCGCGGCGTGTTCCTCCTTGCCGTGTTCGAAGGCGATCTCGAGCTGGCGAATGCCGCGCGGGTCGGTGCGGTTGCTCAGCGTCAGGCGGTTGCTGGCGCGCGGCATCGAGTCCGCGAAGACCACCAGCACCATCGTCCACGGACCGATCCTGTGCAGCTCTTCCTTGTAGTCCGCGCCGATGCCCGCCATCCGCTTGCCGCGCGTCCAGGTGCCCTGCAACGCGCCGCCCTGGAACGAATAGCCGCGGCTGAAGCCCTTGCCGTCGAGCGTGTCGAGGTTGCGGAAGCGCGGGATGACGATGCCGGTGGGGCGGTTGCCGAAGGTCGTACGGCCCTCGAAACCGGGCATCGCCGCCATGCCCGCCATGGTGTTGGCGTGGTCCATGATGTGCGTGCCCAGCACGCCGCTGGAGTTGGCGAGGCCGTGCGGCATCGCCTCGCTCGCCGAATTGAGCAGCAGGTGGACCGAGTTGAACGCGCCCGCGTTGAGAAACACGATGCGCGAGGCGGCGCGCTTGTGCTCGCCGGTCTTGGTGTCGATCCAGTGGACCGCCGAGACGCGCCTGGTCGCCGGATCGTATTCCAGCCGGTGGACTTGCGCGTCGGTTACGACCGTCAGCCGCCCGGTCTTGACCGCCGCCGGCAGCGTCGCCGACTGCGTCGAGAAATAGGCGCCATAGGAGCAGCCGCGCGCGCAGATGTTGCGGTACTGGCAATGCCCACGCCCTTGTTCGGGGCGAGCTTCGGTGAGGTTGGCTGTGCGGCCGACCGTCAGCAGCCGGTCCGGGTACTTCGCGCGGATGCGTTCGCGCGCCGCCTGTTCGACGCAGTTGAGTTCCATCGGCGGCAGGAAGCGCCCGTCCGGCAGTTGCGCCAATCCCTCCGCCGCGCCCGAAACGCCGACGAACTCCTCGACCTTGTCGTACCACGGCGCCAGTTCGGCGTAGCGGATCGGCCAGTCGGTGCCGAAGCCGTCGCGCTTGTTGGCGCCGAAATCGTAGTCCGACCAGCGGTAGCACTGCCGCCCCCAGGTCAGCGAACGACCGCCCAACTGATACGAACGGAACCAGTCGAAATCCTTGCCTTTCGCCTTCTGGTAAGGCTGTTCGGCGTCGTTGACGAAGTGGTTCTGCGTGTACTCGGTGAAGTGCCGGTTGAGCATCTGCACCGGATATTCGCGCGCGTAGAGTTCGGCGTCGCCCTGGCCGCGGAACTCCATTTCCCACGGCGCCTTGACCTCGGTTTCGTAGTCGGCCTGGTGCTCGATCTTGCGGCCGCGCTCGATCATCAGGACCTTGAGGCCGGCCTCGGTCAGCTCTTTCGCCGCCCAGCCGCCGGTGATGCCGGAGCCGACGACGATCGCGTCGAATTGTGTGTCGTTGCTCGTCATCAGCCGAAATCCACCGCCGTCCAGTCGCTTGAAAAGGCCCGCATTCCGGGCTCTATCGGGATGTCCCACTGCCATTTTCCGGGGACCAGTTCGTAGCGCAGTTCCTGCGATCCGCCGGGTTCACTGGTGTAGTAGCCGGTCAGGATCAGCCCCTTGATCGCCGTCCAGGGCGAGAACGGCGCGCCTTGCGCCATGGCTTGCGCGTCGAATTCGGTGAGCAGCGCGACGCGGTTTTCGCGCAGCTGGCGCAGGAAATCGCCGCCCGCCGCGCGGTCGAGCGCATGCTCCAGCCACACCAGATGACGCAGCGAACCGTCGCGGCGCTGGAACGGCGCGAGCGCGGCCGTCACCATGCCCGACGCCATCGGCGCCCGCGTGGCATTCAGGCCATGGGCCAGCGCCATCGCCACAAAGGCACCGACGCCCACGTCAGCGGCACCGGGCGTGTCGGTACGCGGGATGACGAGGTCGGAGACGTCCGCGATCAGCCGGTTCTGCCGATCGGTCGGTGCGTCTTCGGCCGCAAGGTCGGTCAGCTTCACCGCGGCGGCGGGAATGCCCAGCGCGAGCGCGAAGAGCGCGACGCCGCCGGCGAACTCGCGGCGGCTCCATCCGGCGTGCTGCGTGCTCATTCACCGATCCCCATCAGGCGAGCGTTGAGCGCCCGATCACTGCCGCTGCCGGCAAAGTCGTCGAACGCGCGATCAGTCACGCGGATGATGTGCCGGTCGATGAACGGTGCGCCTTCGGCCGCGCCGGCTTCGGGGTGCTTGAGCGCGCATTCCCATTCGAGCACCGCCCAGCCGGCGAAATCGTACTGCGCCAGCTTCGAGAAGATCTGCCCGAAATCCACTTGCCCGTCGCCCAGCGAGCGGAAGCGGCCGGGCCGGTCGACCCAGGATTGATAGCCGCCGTAGACGCCGACCCGCCCGTTCGGCCGGAACTCCGCATCCTTGACGTGGAAGCACTTTATCCGCTCGTGATAGATGTCGAGGAAGGCGAGGTAATCGAGCTGCTGCAGCACGAAGTGGCTGGGATCGTAGAGGATGTTGGCGCGCGGGTGATTGCCGACACGGTCGAGGAACATCTCGAAGGTCGCGCCGTCGTGCAGGTCCTCGCCGGGGTGCAGTTCGAAGCCGATGTCGACGCCGTTCTCGTCGAACACGTCGAGGATCGGCTTCCAGCGCCGCGCCAGTTCGTCGAAGGCGTCCTCGACCAGCCCCGCCGGGCGCTGCGGCCAGGCGTAGAAATAGGGCCAGGCCAATGCGCCCGAAAAGCTCGCCTGCGTGGTCAGGCCCAACCGGCGGCTGGCGACCGCCGCCAGCTTGAGCTGATCGACCGCCCATTCCTGCCGGGCCTTTGGATTGCCGCGCACGTGGGGCGCGGCGAACCCGTCGAACTGGACGTCGTAAGCGGGATGGACTGCCACGAGCTGACCCTGCAGGTGAGTCGAAAGCTCGGTGATCGCAAGCCCCTTGGCAGCAAGCATGCCGGCGATCTCGTCGCAGTAATCCTGGCTTTGCGCGGCGGTTTCGAGGTCGAACAGCCGCGCGTCGTTGCTGGGGATCTGCAGGCCCTTGTAGCCCAGGCCAGCGGCCCAGTCTGCGATGCTTTCGAGCGAATGGAACGGCGCGGCGTCGCCCGCGAACTGGGCGAGGAAGATGCCGGGGCCCTTGAGGGTCTTCATAGCGGTGATGTCCTGTCAGGCCGGAAAGTCGACCCAGCCGCACTCTTCGCGGCTGGCCCGGACGGCGAGGTCGATGAAACGCATACCGCGCAAGCCTTCGTCCATGCCGGGGACGAGCGAGCCCTCCTCGCCGCGCAATTGCCGGGCGAAGTCGCGGTAGAGGTTGGCGAAGGCTTCGAGATAGCCCTCGGGATGGCCGCCCGGCGTGCGGCTTGCGGCCACGGCGGCGGGGCCGAGCGCGGCGTCGCCCGCCTGGACCAGCTCGGTGCCGCCATCGATCCGGTGGAACACCAGCGCGTTCGGGGTCTCCTGCTTCCAGTCGAGCCCGCCCTTATCGCCATAGACGCGGATGCGCAGCCCGTTGCGTTCGCCCAGGCTGATCTGGCTGGCGAGCAGCACGCCACGCGCGCCGTTCTCGAGGCGCAGCAGCACCTGGCAATCGTCGTCGAGCGTGCGCCCCGGCACCACCGCGCCAAGGTCCGCCAGGATCCGCGAGACGCGCAGGCCGGTGACGAATTCGGCGAGCTGGAACGCGTGGACGCCGATGTCGGCGATGCAGCCGCCCACCCCCGCGCGCGCCGGGTCGACGCGCCACTCGGCCTGCTTGCCCGACGCGTCCTGCGCCAGCCAGCCTTGCGGATATTCGACGACGACCTTGCGCACGGTGCCGATCGCGCCCGCCGCGATCCGCGCCCGCGCCTCGCGCACCAGCGGATAGCCGGAATAGGTATAGGTCAACACGAACGGCAGCCCCGCGCGCGCCACCAGCGCGGCCATCGCCTCGGCCTCGTCTAGCGTGGCGGTGGCGGGCTTGTCGCAGATCACCGGCAGGCCGGCGTCGAGCGCGGCGGTGACGGCGGGCAGATGGTGGAAGTTGGGCGTCGTCACCGCGACGAAATCGATACCGTCCTCGCGCGCGGCCTCGGCGCGCAGCATCGTCGCGAGGTCCGGGTAGGCGCGGGCGGGGTCGATGCGATAGCTCTCGCCAGCCTGGCGTGAACGTCCGGCGTCGCTACTGAAGGCGCCTGCGACGAGCGCGATTTCGCCATCAAGCTCGGCGGCGATTCGGTGCACGGGCCCGATGAAAGACCCCGGCCCACCGCCGACCATACCCATGCGCAACCGCCGCATCACTCGCACCTTCGCCCGTTATTTTATAATTATCATTCTAATTTTCAAAATAGGGTATCGTCAAGCCCGTCAACGCGAAACAAGTGCATTGACCCCACGATCGCAGCCGGATACCAAACAGGAATATGAGTTCTAATATGCGCCACTCCAGAGCGCAGTTGGGAGTAGCATGAACCCGGTATCCCGTTTCTTCGGCAGGCTGACGTTGCGCCCGCAGGGCATCAGCCTGGTGGCGGCAGCGTTCCTGCCCATCTTCGCCATCGTCTCGATGTTCCCGATCGTCGCCTCGATGATCAAGCACTTCGCGAGCGATCCTGCGGCGGCGTCGAAAGTGCCGCTGATGGTTACGGCGCCCGGCCTGACGATCGCGGTGCTCGCGCCGTTCGCGGGCTATTTCGTCGACAAGTTCGGACGGCGGCGGCTGCTGCTGGGCTGCACGTTCTTCTACGGATTGTTCGGCACCGCGCCGTTCTTTCTGAACGATCTCGACCACATCTTCGCCTCGCGCCTGTTGCTGGGCGTTTGCGAGGCGGGCATCCTGACGATCGTCAACACCCTGATCGCGGACTACTGGGAAGACACCGGAAGGCGCGACTGGCTGTTCCTGCAGGGCGTGGTCGGGCCGTTCCTGGCCTCGGGCGTGATCCTGCTTTCGGGCACGGTCGCCTCGCTGCGCTGGAACGGCGGGTTCCTCGTCTATCTCGTCGCTTTCCCGATCTTCTTCGCGATGCTCGCCTTCCTGTTCGAGCCCGCCAAGCGCACCGCGCCGGCGAACCAGCCCGAACCGATCGCACAGCAGCCCGCGAAGTCGCCGTTCCCCGCCGCATCGGCGGCGGCGGTGGCGATCGTCACGCTGTTCTCCTCGGCGCTCTATTACGTGTTCATCGTCAATGGCAGCATCGCCTTTGGCGAAGTGGGCGTGAACGATCCGGGTGCGGTCGGCCGGATGAGCTTCATCCCCAGCTTGTTCGTGATCCTGGGCGCGCTGACCTTCCGCCTGCTCTCGGGCCGCTCGAACGCGGCGCAGCTAGCGGCGTTCTTCGGCATCCTGGGCTCGGGTCTCGCGGTGATCGGCCTGGCCCGCTCGCCGAGCGAGATGATCGTCGGCCTGTGCATCCAGCAGACCGGCGCGGGCATGGCGGTGCCGATGCTGATCGCCTGGGCGCAGACCAAGTTCCCGTTCGAGCACCGCGGCCGCGGCATGGGCATCTGGACGGGGGCGTTCTTCTTCGGCCAGTTCACCTCGCCTTGGATCATCCACCAGCTCCAGCTCGGCACCGGCACGATGCAGGGCGCGTTCCTGGGCAGCGGCAGCGCAGCGCTGCTGGCGATGGTCGGGGCGGTGGTGATGGCGCTGCGGGTGGGCCGGGGCAGGTTGCTCCCGGCCTGATACCCCTCCCCTCGCCATTGCGCGCGAAGGACACAACAAAAAGCCCGGCAGGACGCGATGTCCTGCCGGGCTTTTCTGTTATCAACGTCAGGCGAAGTCGGCGGGGGCGATCTCTACCGCGAACCCTGCGTCCTCGCAGTGCCGGGCGACGCGCACCCTCAGGCGCTCCGCCACCGGCTGCCAGCCGCCCTCGCCCCAGACCCGCAGCGCCAGCGCTTCGAGTGGAACCGCGACGCGGCGCACTTCGCCGGGCGCGAGCACCGCGCGCACGAAGCCGACCAGCGCGCATTCGGGCGCGTCGCGATAGACCTGGACGATTTCGCACGCCTCGCGCTCGCCCTCGTTGGAGAGGGTGACGTACAGCGCGCCCGCCTCAACCCGCGCGTCGGACCAGGCGACGGGCGCATAGCTCAGCCCGCTGCCGAACGGATGGCGCGCCGCCCGCCCCGCCGCGACGAGCCCGCGATAGCCGAAGCGCGTGCCTTCGGCATAGACCAGCGTGCCGTCGGCTTCGGGAGCGAGCGCGAAGGCGGGATAGTCCGCCTCCGCCGCCGCGATCGTGACCGGCAGCCGCCCACGCGGCTCGCGCTGGCCGGCGAGTACCTCGGCCAGTGCGCAGGCGAAGCCTTGCCCCGGATACCATACCGACAGCACCGCGGCGGCGCGGTCTTCCCAGCTGCAGTCGAAAGCGTGGCCGACGTTGACGATCACCGCGGTGCGCGGGTTCGCGGCGCAGACTTGCGCGATCAGCGTCTCCTGCGCGGGCGGCAGGCGGGTGTCGGCGCGGTCCTTGCTCTCGACGCTCGAATCCGAGGTTTCGCCGACGAGCAGGAACACCGCATCGGCACCCCGCGCCGCCTCGACCGCGCGCGCCAGCATGGCCTCGGCGCTGTCGGGGTTGCGCAACCCGTACCACAAGCCCTGCACGCGCCCGCCGACCCAGTCGAACTCGACGGTGACGGTGATTTCCTGCCCGGCGGCGAGGTCGAGCGTCGCGATGTCGGCGTCGCCGCGCTTGAGCACGCCCATGATCTCGGACGCCGGCACTTCACCGCCCGCCGCGAGGACTTCGCGCCCGTCGACCAGGATACGCGCCTTGCCGGTTGAGCCGAGATAGAAGCCGTGCGCCCCCGCCACCGTCGCCACGTAGCGCCCGCTGGCGCGCAGCGAGCCGGGCTGGGTGAACACCGCCTGGTCGTGCACGCCGACGAACCACACCAGCGAATTGGTGTCGCGCGTCTCCCGCGAGAGCACGTCGCCCGCGCAGCCCGGCTCGGCGAAATATTCGACGGTCATGCCGCGCGTGCAGCCATCGCCGATGTCGAGCGCGGGCGCAACCGGCATCGCGGGCAGCCGCGGCTGCGGATCGACGCCGGGCTCGAACACCAGCTCACAGGCATCGCCGTAGATTGCGCGCAGCGTGTCGACCGGGGTGGGCACGTCGGGCGAGATCGAGATCTTCGCGAAAGTCCCGCCCTGGAAGCAGGGGGCATAGGCATTGGGCCCGATGACCGCGAGCCGCTTCACCGCGCCGGGCGCGAGCGGGAGCATGGCGCCTTCGTTGCGCAGCAGCGTGAACCCGGCAGCGGCGGCTTCGACCAGCAGCGCCTCGGCCTGCGCCGACGACGGCGCGGGC
>Ga0247734_1001797_pt1 | contig 15496 bp, 11 predicted proteins | sample UWRJL103311B2_FD_180933 | JGI IMG/M metagenome (GOLD analysis project Ga0247734, IMG submission 180933) | Plant litter microbial communities from Arlington Agricultural Research Station in Wisconsin, United States - UWRJ-L103-311B-2 | ecosystem: Environmental > Terrestrial > Plant litter >... | reverse complement strand
TCCTGCCAAAACTCATTGCAGGCATCACAATGGTTCCTGTACTGGTAATTTGCTCCATGTTCCTGAGCATTGGCGGCGGTTTTTTAGGTGGCACGCTATCGGGAGCAGTTTCACCTGCTGAATATATCCAGGGGATCACCACTGATTTCAATCCTTATACCATTACTGTTGCGCTGGTTAAAGCATTTGTATTTGGCTTTATCATCACCACTGTTCCTGCCTATGAAGGTTTCTATGTGAAAGGCGGTGCTTTGGAAGTTGCGCAGGCAAGTACAAGAGCTGTTGTAGTAAGCTGTATCAGTATTCTTGCCTGTGACTATATCGTAACCCAGTTATTATTATGATCGAAATTAAAGACATTGAAAAATCCTTCGGCTCCAATATCGTTTTAAAAGGAATATCTGCCAAATTTGAAGCTGGTGTTACCAATTTGATCATCGGCGGTTCCGGATCAGGAAAAACCACCCTGTTAAAGTGTATGGTGGGCCTGCAAACACCGGAAAAAGGAAGCGTACAATATGACGGACGGGAATTTACAGAGATGAATTTTGAACAGCGTATTGAGATCCGCAAGGAGATCGGAATGCTTTTCCAGGGTTCTGCCCTGTTCGATTCAATGACAGTGGAAGAGAATATCATGTTTCCGCTGAACATGTTTACAGACCAGTCTTTCAAAGAGAAACAGGAGCGTGCCAATTTTTGTCTGGAAAGGGTAAACCTTGAAGGTAAAAACAAACTCTTCCCTGCCGAACTTTCAGGAGGGATGAAAAAACGGGTAGGTATTGCCCGTGCCATTGCCATGAATCCAAAATATCTTTTTTGCGATGAACCCAACTCAGGGCTTGATCCTAAAACATCTATCGTTATCGATGAGCTGATCAAGGAAATCACTGAAGAATACAAGACCACTACGATCGTGGTTACGCATGATATGAACTCCGTAATGGGGATTGGTGATTATATCCTTTTCCTTCATGAGGGCAAGAAATTCTGGGAAGGTTCCAATAAAGAGATTGCCCATACCGATATAGAAGAACTGAATGATTTCGTTTTTGCCAGCCGCTTTATGAAGGCAGCCAAGAAAAACTTTTAACAATATTAGTACAATAATACATTTATGATAAGCCTTTTAACGCCCACACACTGGAAAGATTACGAGTTGATCGACTGTGGTGATTTTGAAAAACTGGAACGCTTTGGGAACCTCGTTTTGTCGAGACCGGAACCACAGGCGGTATGGAAAAAAACACTGTCAGACCAGGAATGGAAAAAAAGGACCCACATCAGGTTCAAAGGGCGTTCTGCTACATCAGGAGAATGGGTAAAGAGCACACAGCAACTGCCTGACCGATGGAATGTGGACTATCAGAATGATGAAGTAAAGATCAGCCTTCGTTTAGGCCTTACCTCGTTCAAACACGTAGGGGTATTTCCTGAACAGGCAGTGAACTGGGATTACATCTCTTCTTCAGTTAAGAAGTTCAAAACCGCAAGCCCTAAAGTGCTGAACCTTTTTGCCTACACCGGTGCGGCATCCCTGATTGCCAAGGCTGCAGGTGCTGATACCACCCACGTAGATTCGATCAAACAGGTGGTGAACTGGGCAAATGAGAACCAGGAGCTGTCACAACTGAAAGATGTGAGATGGGTGGTAGAAGATGCACTGAAGTTTGTACAGCGTGAATTGAAACGCGGTAAAAAGTATAATGGTATCATTTTAGATCCGCCGGCTTTTGGCCACGGCCCTAACGGTGAAAAATGGAAACTGGAAGATCATATTCAGGAGATGATGCATGATGTGGTCCAGCTGCTGGATGAAAAGGAACACTTCCTGATCCTGAATACCTATTCGCTGGGATTTTCATCTGTAATTGTTGAAAACCTGATCAAAACATCTTTTCCGCAGGTAGAGAACCTGGAAACAGGAGAGTTATATCTTCAGGCTACCTCGGGTATCAAATTACCGCTGGGCGTATTCGGCAAGTTCAATAAGTTTATTGCATAGTGATTCAGGTGCTGTGCCTCTTCGCGGGAACAGCACCTGAATACCATTAGTTAGTTGTGGTTGTTTCTGCATCATGCAGGCGTTTATACCTCACAATCTGATTGGCCCTTGAGCCACCTCCGGCAAAACTCACACTGTAGATATTTCCTTTCGCATCTTTCACCAGGTAAAAGCGGTCGATGTTAATATCCAGTGATCCACCCACATCGTTGGCAGTCAGCCTTCTCCATTTTGCACCAATTGCATCCCGTTTTGCAGACCATGAAGCCTGCGGGATTGCCAATGCGTCAGCCTCGGTAAAATTATCATAAATCTTCGTTGGGTCATTCCCCGGGATTACCTCATAGGCCGTCACCCCTGCCAGGAAATTGATCTGTACAAAATCAGGCTGCTGCTGGGCGCGAACTGTTCCACTGGGGTTTGTTATTAAAGTTCCATCAGCGTTCATGGCAACATAAGTATTGTTACCCCAGCAAATATCCCAGGATGTTTTTGCAGGCTCGTAACTGGAGGTCCTGCTTGAAAATGAAACATACCGCCAGTTATAGGAAGGATCTTTGGTTACCGTTAAAGTGGTATACAAATTATTATTGTCACTCATAAAGCCATACGTAACGGTATAGCCATTACTTGTACGGTCTATTTTAACCTTTATCCATTTGTTGAACCTCAGATTCGTATTCGCGCCCCGTTTAATGATATATACATTATTTGCAGAACTGCTGGCTGATATTGCTTTGATCACTGTGCCTGAAAGATAAGCTGCTTTGTCTCCCTGTACGGGATCTACAGTGGTTATATCTCCTGTATCTATCTTCAATACTAACTTTTTACTGCTCGCCAGGACCGCAGTATCCGCGTCTGTTATGCTATTCAGATTGGTCTTGTCAGTCTGGGCCGCAGTTGCGCCCAGGGCGCTGTTGATGATCACCCGGAAGGTATCATTTGCGCAATAAAAGCCGAGGTCCCAGGATGATCTCAGTACTCCGGTCTGGACTTCCCTGCTAAAGTCTAAAAACACACTCTTCCAGGCGCTGTCTGCCCGTTCGCTACCGTATAGGCCAGCCAGGGCCACCGTATCTCCGGCTGATGGCATGATCGGGAAAAATCTTGTTGTATCTTCCTTGCAGCCTGCCCAGGCAAACATGATATAAAAAACGACGATAGCTACAGCATATTTCCTCATAAGTTGGATTCAATGTTGGTATAACGCGTAAAGATAATACTCCTGTACATGAATCACACACAAATTCAGTTGACTGCTGCAGATAACCTGTAAATCATAAATATAATTCAGAATCGTTTTAAGAATGTTATACTTGTAGAATGATTTGTCAGTTGAATGTGTAGTTTTGCAGAACTGAACAGATAGCTGTACTCTATCTGCAAATAAAAACGAAATCAGGAGTACTTCATTTTAATCATGCATCATAACTAATAACATATATACATCTATGAAAATACCTCAGTTAGCGGGAACACTGCTTATTGCATTTACCTCAATCGCCTTATTTGCAAATTGCTCTTCAGATTCCAAAAAAGGTGACAGCAAAACAAAAACAACTGTAAATGCATCCGGTGACTCTACCGAAGTGACTTCAGCCGACACCACCCGCCATCCGATTGATACTGCAAAATACAATGCTGCATTAAAAAAAATAGCCAATGGCGACACTACCGGAAAATGGCCCGTTAAAAACCAGCCTTACCCTCTTGCCGGTGCAATCCTTCCTTTTAAACGGATCGTAGTGTATTACGGAAATTTACACTCCAAAAAAATGGGTGCCCTGGGAGAATATCCACCGAAAGAGATGTGGAGCCGCTTAAATGCAGAGGTAAAAAAATGGGAAAAGGTAGATCCCACTACCCCAGTACAACCTGGTGTACACTATATTGCAGCCGTTGCCAGTGGTACTCCCGGAAAAGACGGAAAGTATATCAACGGGATCGTATTCCTTGATCTTCAGGTTGCCTTAAGTAATATCAAAGACGAACTGCCAAGAATAGAAAAATACCTTATGATGCCGCAGGTACATTTGGGTATCGATCCTGAATTCTCTATGAAAAGCGGTGCAAGGCCAGGTACAAAAATAGGAACTTATGATGCCGCGGATATCAACTACTGTTCTCAATACCTGGTTAACCTGGTTAAAAAATACAACCTTCCTCCAAAAGTATTTACAGTTCACCGTTTTACCAAGAAAATGGTAACCAATTACCAGAATATCAAGTTACATCCTGAAGTACAGCTTGTAATGCATATGGACGGATGGGGAGAGCCTGATCTTAAGATCGGCACTTACCGTTATTTCATCCAGAGAGAACCGGTTCAGTTTACAGGCTTCAAATTATTCTATAAGAACGACATCAAAAAAGCACCACACAGAATGATGACACCGGAAGAGTTAATGAAACTTAAACCTGCCCCGATCTACATTCAATACCAATAGAATTAAAACAGCTGCTATATACAAATGCCCCCGAAAAGCCAGACACTTTCCCGGGGGCATTTGTTTGACAAGCAGTGTTGCTTAACTCATAGAAGGAAAAGAAATTCCCTTTATCTTTCTAAACAGCTCTACTGCATAAATATCAGTCATTCCCGAAACAAAATCCAGCACACACTGAATCTTTGTATATGCATCGGTCTCTTTTGTCAGGAATTGCTTAGGGATGAGTTCCACCAGTTTTTTATGGTACTTTGAGTCGTTCTGCAGGTAGGCAGGAATAAACTCTTCCAGTAAACCACCCATCACCTGGTAACCTGCAACCTCTATCTGTACTACAGAAGAATAGTTATAGATCTTCTTAACAGAGACCCTTTCAATTTCTTTCATCGTTGACAGGAAAGGTTCATCAATGGCATCCATCAGGCTCTGGTTAAAATTGCCCTTCAGTAGGGTGTCCTGCTGCTGGTAAAACACGTTCGAACATTGCCCTATCAGTGTACTGATAGATTTTGCGCGCATAAGGGTAATCTTGGCATCGTCATCCTCCATCCCCGCCAGGCGCTCCGGAAGTTTGGCATCGTTACATAACGGCAACAGCAGTTTTTCTACTTCCCGGTAAGAGAGGATCTTTAAACGGTGCGCGTCTTCGAGGTCAATGATATTGTAGCAGATATCATCTGCGGCCTCTACCAGGTAAACCAATGGATGGCGTTTATATACAACAGGGTCATCCTGTACTTTGATCAGGTCCATTTCTACCGCTATCTTCTCAAATCCGCTTTGTTCCGATTGAAAAAATCCGTATTTCTTGGTATAGATATTCATTTTGTCATTAGCGAGGGATGCACACGGATACTTGGCGATGGAAGCCAGCGTTGCGTAGGTCAATGCAAAGCCCCCTGTACCCTTCCCTGCAAACGGATGGGTCAGGATCCGTAAGGCATTGGCATTACCCTCAAAGTTGATCAGGTCCTGCCATTGTGCTTTATTCACCTGGTCCTGGTAAACCTTACCATCACCCGTGGTAAAATAATGGGAAATGGCCGACTCACCGGAATGCCCGAATGCGGGGTTTCCCAGATCATGTGCCAGGCAGGCAGAAGCGATGATATTGCCAACTTCAACCAGCAGCGGGCAGCGGTCATCAATCCCCGGGTCTGCCTCTTTCATCCGGTTATAAAATATTGTTCCCAATGAGCGGCCCACACTGGCAACTTCCAGGCTATGGGTTAACCTGTTATGTACAAAAACGCTTCCCGGTAAAGGAAATACCTGCGTTTTGTTCTGCAACCTTCTAAATGGCGAAGAGAAGATGATCCTGTCATAGTCCCGCTGAAACTCTGAACGCGCTTCTTTCTGATTTCCAGCAAATCTCTCTTCATTTCCCCAGCGTTTAGCCGACAGTAAATTTTCCCAGTTCATATGTGAATGTTATCGTTTACCCGATCATCTGACTATCCCTGATCAGGTTTTCAAAGATGGCGAAATTACTCATCTTTTGTTCATGTGCAGGTTAAGGATTTTCTGATCTCAGTAAAAACAAAAAAATATTTCAAGTGACGATGTATTGTTTAAAAAGACAGGCAGTTAATAATTAAACCAATTAATTGATTAAATTAAATAATGAGGTAAATTATTTTTGTTTTAAGATTTTTATGTTTTACTTTTGCTTCATCATTAATTAACAATTTCATATGACCCAGCATGATTAACAATTATTGAGCACGCAGGCAATAATTATTTTAATCATCAAAGGCTCGTCTGACAATTTAAAACAAAAAACAGATGAAAATTATAAGCGATTCAATAAATTCTGAGAATTGGGAAGAAACAATAGCAAACTCCGGATTTTCTTTTTCAGACGTGGAAACCTTTATCAACGAAAGCTATAACCGCGGTTACAAGGCCAAAGATGAAGAGATGAAAGCGGAGCTGAAAAATCTGTTCACTTTGAACATGCTGCAAACAAATCAGATAGCCGAACAGCTGATCATATATCTGAATGAGTTAGGTATCCAACCGCTTTCTGCTTACCTCAAAATAGAATCAGTATTTAGCTTTAGTTTGATTTTTACCGTCAATCTCAATGACTATATCTCAGACAGATTGCTAAAAGCTTACGACTGGACCAGTGATATGGAAATGAAAGTTAACGGCCGGAATTACACCATTGATCTCAGCTTTATGCACGGGGACGAAAATGTGGATACCGAAAGTTTGAATTCAGATGGTTTTAGATTTAAACACAAAAAATTAAATGAAAATGCAAAACAAGAGATTACACGGACTGCACAATAACGAAGTGTGCGATTTGCTGATACGATCAGGAAAAGACAATTGTAACGACTGGATAGTGACAACGGCCTTCTATTCGGCATTACACTTTGTTCATCATCATATATTTCCTCTACAGCGATTCCAAAGGATTTACAGAAGTTTTGAAATTTATTATACTGTACAATACCCGGATCATGAGGTGTCGAAACATACCGTCACCAGGAACCTGGTTAAAAAATATATTTCTGAAATCTCATCGAAATACAATTGGTTATTTAAAGAATGTTACAATGCCCGATACAAGACTTACCTTGTAGATCATCGTATCGCTAAAACGGCAAAAGAATATTTAGAAGATATTAAGATCAGGACTAATAAATAATATTTTTTCCCTACAACTTGTGTTAATTAATAAAAATTAAATAATTTGGGGGCGATGCAAGATTTCCCTCTATATTTTGAATTAGGCTGGCAACATATTTTAGACTGGAAAGGCTATGATCATATCCTCTTTGTCATGGTTCTTTGTGGAACCTATTTATTGTCAGACTGGAGAAAGGTTCTGATCCTGGTTACTGCATTTACAGTAGGCCATAGTATCACTTTAGCTTTAAGCGTGTTCAAATTTATCCACATCAATACCGGCCTGATTGAGTTCCTTATCCCTATCACTATACTTGTCACCGCTTCATCAAACATCCTTGCAGGAAAGTCCAAACCCAAGGGAATGCAGCTTAAATATATCCTCGCCCTTTTTTTCGGACTCATCCATGGCCTTGGTTTTTCCAATTACCTGAATAGCCTGTTAGGCAAAAGCACTAATATTGTGGCAGAATTATTCGCCTTCAATGTGGGGCTGGAATTCGGGCAGATCATCATTGTGATCAGCATCCTGATTTTTTCCTTTATCCTGATCAATATATTTAAGGTCAAGAGGTGGGATTGGAATTTCTTCCTGTCTTCTGCCATCTTCGGAATCTCATTTGTCATGGCAGCGGAGCGATGGCCAAACCTGTTCAGTTAGAACAAGCCCAGCTGCCCTGTATCATCAATATCTACATCATCGGGATTGGTGATCTCCAACTTGATGTCCTTTTTGGGTTTTGCTTCCTTCGTCACTTTAGTTTTGGCGTCCTCAGATTTCTTTTGTTTAGCTGAGGGTTTTACAGCAGGAACTTTGGGCTCGGGAGCAACTTCTTCGGCGCTTTCCTCTGCTACGGTTTCGTCCAGAGTGATCTGATCTGCGGGAGCAACTTCTTCCTCAGTTTCTTCAATAACTTCCGCTTCCGGCTCAATCTCCTCAATTGCCCTTTCTACAATAATTCCGTCTGCCACCAAAGTCTGCGTTGGTACACTGTCTTCCTCAACGGTTTCTTCAGCTTCGGCCTGCGCCCCGATAACCTCAGTTTCATCCTGCGCTCCGGAAAAACCTGTTTCGGCAACATCATCAGCATCTTCCGTTTCTACATCTTCCGTTTCTGTATTTTCTGCGTCACTATCCGCAGTAAGGTCTTCATCCACGATTTCTGTATCACCTGGTTCAGCTCCTCCTCCGGAAACCGGGCCATCAGTACCTTCAGCCATCACTACCTCTCCGGTATCTTCATCAGGTCCCTGTTCAATTTCTTCGTGGTTACTGATCCTGATCTCTTTTACATCATGCTGGGTGAGGCGGTTGCCGTTAGCCCTAATGCCTTTTACATCGATGAATTCTGAAAGCACAATTTCTATCGTTTCAGGGATCTGGGTTTTACCTTTTAGCACATCTACCGTAAGCATGGCTGAAGGGTTGCTGGTCAGGTAGATGAACTTCGATCCGGTCTCCTCACTGATCAGGCTTTGTTTTTTACCGATCGCGATAGGCTCAAACACAAAACGTTTGATGAAGTAGTTTTTAGCTTTTCCTTCAAACTGAACAACGGCAAAGGGCTTTTCAGGATCAAACTTCTGGATCAGCAGCAGATCGGCATCAAAGTGATTGCTCAGTTCAAAAGAACTCAGTTCGTACCATCCTTCTTTGTGAACCTGCAGGATCTTATCGTCACCATCAAACTCACCCAGGTATTTACCCCTGCCATCCACATTCAGCCTTCTCAGCAGATCATCATACCATATTTTTAATCCTGATAAGGTAGAAACACCTTTGCTTTTCAGCAAGATCCTTTTCACAGGGTATTTGGAAACGATATTTCCCTGGGATGCCCTTCCTTTGATGGCTATATCCGCAAAGTCCACATCAAACTGCAATTTCTTCAGTTTTGTATGCGGTTTGAGCATCACTGTAATGATTTCTGCCTCTCCATTAGGGTTAGGCGTAAAGTATAATATTTTGGAGCCCTTGCTGCCTTTTGTTAAATCATATTCTTTGTCACGGGTAACCCCCATTACAGCAAAACGTTTGATATAGGAAACACCACTTGCACCGTCCTTATAGATCAGGTTGTATATGGTGCGCTCATCGTTCTTTTTAAATACATGGGCATAAATGATTCCCTTTCCAACAAATGTTTTATCGGCAACCTTCGTGATGATACATTTACCATCTTCCCTGAATACGATGATCTCATCCAGGTCAGAACAATCAGCAACAAATTCGTCCTTTTTGAGCCCCGTTCCTATAAAACCATCTTCACGGTTGAGGTAGAGTTTCACATTGGCCAGGGCAACTTTTGAGGCCTCTACCCTGTCAAACAGCCTGATTTCAGTTTTACGTTCCCTGCCTTTTCCGTATTTGTCTTTCAAACGCTGGTACCAGGCAATGGCATAATCGGTCAGGTGTTTCAGGTGGTTTTTCACCACTTTGATCTCATCGGCCAGGGCTTTCATCTGGTCATCCGCTTTTTTAACATCAAAGCGGGTGATACTGCTCATTGGTTTATCGATCAGTTTCTTGAAATCCTCAGGCAGAATCTCCCGGTATAATTGTTCCTTGAAAGGGCTGAATAACGTGTTCAGTACGCTCACTACCATCTCAAAATTATTCGAGTTCTCGTAGTCGGCATTTTTATACATCCCTTCCTGGATAAAGATCTTCAGTAAAGAACTGAAGAATATTTTTTCCTGGAGTTCATGCAGCTTTATTTCCAGCTCCTGTTTCAGCAGGTCCTTAGTGTTTTGCGTATTCTCCATAAGAATATCGTTCACACTTAAAAACTGCGGCTTATCATCTTTTATGATACAGGTATTCGGGGAGATAGATACCTCACAGGATGTAAATGCATAGAGCGCATCAATGGTCACATCGGGCGAAATGCCCGGTGCCAGCTGAATTACGATCTCTACATTTGCTGCGGTATTGTCTTCAATTTTTTTGATTTTGATCTTGCCCTTATCATTGGCAGATAATATACTGTCTATCACAGACCCTGTAGTAGTGCTATAGGGTATTTCTGTGATCACCAGGGTCTTCTTGTCCTTTTCTGTGATCTTGGCCCGTACACGCACCTTACCTCCACGCATCCCCTCGTTATACGCAGAAAAATCTGCCATACCGCCGGTAAAGAAATCGGGAAGGATATTGGGGCGGCTGCCCTGCAGGATCTCAATGGAGGCATCCAGCAGTTCAATAAAATTATGCGGCATAACCTTGGTGGCAAGGCCTACGGCAATACCTTCGGCACCCTGTGCAAGCAGCAGGGGAAACTTCACCGGTAAGGTAAGGGGTTCATTGTTTCGGCCGTCATAACTCAGCTGCCAGATGGTGGTGTCTGAATTGAAGACCACTTCATTGGCAAACTTTGATAAACGGGCCTCGATATAACGTGGTGCGGCAGCGCTGTCACCCGTAACCGGGTCTCCCCAGTTACCCTGGCAGTCAATGAGCAGGTCTTTTTGTCCAATCTGTACCATGGCATCTCCAATTGAAGCATCACCATGGGGGTGGTACTTCATGGTGTTGCCAATTACGTTGGCCGCCTTATTGAAACGTCCGTCATCCATCTCTTTCAGCGAGTGCATAATTCTGCGCTGAACGGGTTTAAGGCCGTCATTGATATGGGGTACTGCCCGGTCTAAAATTACATAAGATGCATAATCGAGGAACCAGTTTTCGTAAAGTCCGTTGATGGGGATTACGGTATGTTTTGTCTCTTCGTTTATGTTATTATCTAATTCGTCGCTCATTAAGAAAGGATTTGTGTGGTGTAAATATAAGTCATCCCGTTATATTTTCAGAACACAATTTCCTAACAGTTGTCAATTTGCCTTAATTCGGCAATAAATCAGGAATCCACCCTCAGGCGGTCTTCTACAAACACAAATGGCAGGAGGTTTTTTATGCCTTTAACTTTTAATATTTTGCCATCGATGCAGTAGAATAAAACTTCAATTTCCTTAGCCTGTTTACGTTCAAATTCTGCCATTACCTGCAAACATGAGCCGCAGCAGGTAACCGGCTGGTCAATTTTAAAATGATCTGTATGTGCAGTAACCACCATGCTTTCAATTACCGCATCCGGGTAAGCAGCACCAACGGTAAACAAAGCAACTCGCTCTGCGCACAGGCCTGAAGGATAGGCAACGTTTTCCTGGTTGCTGCCTGTAACTACCGTGCCATCGGCAAGTTTCACTGCAGTAGCTACCTTGAAATTGGAATAAGGCGAATAGGATGTACTTAGCGCTGCTTCCGCTTTTGTACAGAGCAGCTGGTCTGCCTCAGCCAGGTCTGCAAACTGATCATAGGCTTCGTAGGAGACAGAGAAATTTAAGGTATTTATCATTTAATCTAATTGGTGCTTTTATCCGCAAACACAACCTTTGTGTCTGCATATTTTCTTTCCCACATACCTGTTGCCATTCCAGTCCGAACAGAGCCCGGGCACAGGCAAAAAGTATAGCGGGGGAACAAAGTTACATTGTTAATTCATATTATTTCAGAAAAGGCGGTTTATGTGTCAAATGAGCGGACAGGTATTTTACACTCAAGGCATCCCTCTTCTATCATTCTGGCATAGATAACGCTTCCAACGCTATAAATAAGCAATTAGTGCGTTGCCACTGCGCTTTTTCGTCTTAAATAGCGCAGTGGCAACGCATTTATGCAGTTCTCATAGTGCATCAGCCTACATCTTTCCCTTTAAGTTTACTTATAATTGCCCGCTGTAAACAGAACCCATAATTCAAAAACCAGAACATCTTACAACTTTTTGGAGTATTTAACAAATTTTTAATTTCATTAAACAAAATCCTCCAAATCTTGTAATATACATGATGAGATAGCCGGTGGCATGGTTTTGGTTATTGTCTCGAAAGTGTAAATTTCCCAAAAAATCACAACCATTGAATAAATACGTACGCAAAAGTCTAAAGGTCATTTTATGGATAGTTGCCAGCATCATTATGCTGGTTATACTGGTTGCTGTGGCCTTAAATATCCCGGCGGTGCAGAACTTTGTCAAGGACAAAGCGATTAGCTATCTCAAAAATAAAACCCATACCGAAGTCAGCCTTGAAAGTGTAAAGATCGCCTTACCCAAAGACGTGGTGCTGAATAAATTTTACATGGAGGATAAAAAAGGGGACACACTATTGTACGCCCAGAAACTATCCGTTGATATCAGTTTGATGAAGCTGCTCAGCAACAAGATAGAGATCAACAACATAGAACTGGAAAAGATCAGGGCGAATGTAACCAGGATTGACCCTGATACAACTTACAACTTTTCATTTCTGGTAGACGCCTTCATGTCTGAACAAAAAAAACCAGACGCAGAAGTTGATAAAGACACTACTTCTACCATGAAGTTTTCGATCAGTAAGATCAGCCTGAAAGATATAGGAATTGTTTACCGGGATGATGTGGCAGGAAATGACGTCAGTGTAAAACTGGGCGAATTCCAGACCAACATCAAAGATTTTGACATGGACAATCAGCATTATGTGATCAAAAACATGTCCTTAAAAAACACCACCTTAAAATATTTACAGCAGAAGCCGCTTACCCAGCTGGCAGCACAACTGCAAAAAAGTTTAGACACTACAAAAACAGCTTCAGGCAAATTGCCTTTAGTGGAAGTACAGGATGTGGCTTTGGATAATGTGAAGATCAATTATGATGACATGTTATCAGATACCCGTGCAGATCTGAAGATTACCGAACTTACGCTGACTAAACTATTTGCCGACCTTACAAAAAGTGACTTCAAACTCGATGATGCTACCCTGAAAAAATCAGATATCCTGTTTGCATTTAAACCTGCCGCACCGGTAAATGGAGCTGCAGCAGATACAGCCGCAGCGGCACCACCATCGGCAATGGCTGTTTTAGTCAGCAAACTGAACCTTGCAGACAACAATATCCAGTTTGATAACCTTGCTGTAAAACCCCTGGCTAAGGGCATGGACTTCAACCACCTGATGATCAAGGGGCTTGGCCTGGGTGCAGAAAACCTCTCCTACAGCGCAGCAGGCATAAAAGTGAATGTTAAAAACGGAAGCCTGAAAGAAAAAAGCGGCTTTGAACTCAGCAAGTTACAGGGCGATGTGATCTACAACGACAAGATGGTGAAGCTGAGCAACCTGGTCTTTAAAACTCCAAACACCAACATTGAGAACAATACTGAACTGAATTATACCTCCCTCGAAGACCTTACGAAACACCCGGAACGCGTAAAAATGTCACTTCAGGTAAAGAATACTACCCTGGGCCTGAAAGACGCAACCTATTTCAGCGACGCTGTTCCGGCAAATTACCGTAATGAGAAAATCAAGGTTACTGCCCGCGTAAGCGGTTATATGAATAACCTTTCCATTCCGCAGTTGCAGATCAGCGGATTAAAAAGTACCCGCATTGATGTGAGCGGAACAGTGAAAGGGCTGCCGGATGTGAACAAAGCATATCTGGACCTGAATATCAAACGTTTCTCCATGACGAAAAACGACCTGCTGGTGCTTATTCCAAAAAAATCCCTGCCGGCCAACATTACTTTACCCAATACCATCGCCGCCAACGGCAGGTTTAAAGGGTCTATGACAAACTTTAATACCGGCTTCAACATCAATACTGATATGGGCTCAGCAAAATTGCTGGCCAGCATGAAGGGGCCTAAAGGAAAAGAAAGTTATACGGCAGATATTACCCTGAATAACTTTAACGTTGGCAGGCTCATCAAGATGCAGCCCCAGCTGGGCAGGATCACTGTTAAAGCAAATGTAACCGGCACCGGCCTTGACGCCAAAACCGCCGCAGCAAAAGTAAACGGAAAACTGATCAGCGCTTATTACAATAAATATACCTACCGTAACCTACTGCTTAGCGGAACATATTCCGGCCAGAAACTAAATATCAAAAGCAGCATGGCCGATAGCAATGCGAACTTTAACCTGACGGCCCTGGTAAATATGGCAGGGAAATATCCTTCCGTAAAAGCAGACCTTAACCTGAAGCAGGTAGACCTGAAGAACCTGAATTTCAGTCCGACGGAATTCCGTATGGCCGGCGTAGTAAAGGCGGATATTAAAACCGCTGATGCCGACTACCTGAACGGGGATGTCAGCATCCGCGGCCTGCAGCTGGTAAAAGACGGGCAGAAGATCAACGTTGATACCATAGATATTCACTCAGAAGCTACCGCAGAACGTAACCTGCTTACCTTAAAATCAGAACTGCTCAGCGCACGTGTCGACGGTAAATACCAGCTGACAAACCTGGCAGGCGCTATGACCAACCAGATCAACAAATACTATAAGTTTGGCGTAGTGACCAAGGTTCCCGATCAGCGGTTCCGCTTCAGCGTAAAGGTTTACAATCCAAAATTCATCAAAGATTTTGTCCCTGAACTAACCACCTTCTCCCCTTCCTATATGAACGGGCTGATAGACACCCAGAAAGACAGCCTTAAGATAAATGCATGGTTCCCGCAGGTAGTTTACGGGGATTATAAAGTTGACAGCACAAGATTGACGATTGACAACTCTGACAACAGGCTCTTCTACAAGTTACTGGTAGGACACATCCAGAGCCCTTCCATAGCCCTCTACGGTACTGAACTAAGCGGGGTTGTAGCGGATAATTTGCTGGGAATCGACCTTATCCTCAGGGACAGGAAGCTGAATGACAGGTATGTATTGGGTGGTAAATTTAAATCCCTCGGTACCGACTTCCAGTTCCAGTTTGATCCCAAAAGGATACTGCTGGATTATGAACGCTGGTCGGTGTCCCCTGAAAACTATATACAGTTTGGGAAATCAGGTATACTGGCAAACCAGTTTAACCTGAGCCAGGGAACGCAGTTACTCAGCATCAACAGCGTAAACGCTACTCCAAATTCTCCGTTGAAAGTTGAATTTAAAGACTTCAGGATAGAAACCCTGACAAAATTTGCCGAGCAGGACAGTGCGCTCGTTGGCGGACTGATCAATGGTACGGTAGACGTGAGTGACCTGATGGCCAGCCCTAAGTTCACGGCCAACATGACCATAGACAGGCTGCGTTATCAAAAAGACCAGCTGGGCACCTTACGTGTGGCAGTAAATAACAATACGCCAAATGCCTACGAAACCAACATTGCATTAACAGGTGTACATGAATTGAGGATGAACGGTTTTTATTATACCAACAACCCTGCAAATGCGCTTGACCTGACGCTGAATATTGACAAAATAGACCTGAAAGCACTGGAAAGTGTATCCATGGGCCAGATCAAAAATGGTTCCGGTACCATTACCGGGGCCCTGACGGTAAAAGGTGCAATTGCCGCACCGAGAGTTTTAGGAGATGTGAAGTTTAACCAGGCAGCCTTTACCGCTACCTACGTGAACTCCTACT
>Ga0247734_1001796_pt1 | contig 15498 bp, 10 predicted proteins | sample UWRJL103311B2_FD_180933 | JGI IMG/M metagenome (GOLD analysis project Ga0247734, IMG submission 180933) | Plant litter microbial communities from Arlington Agricultural Research Station in Wisconsin, United States - UWRJ-L103-311B-2 | ecosystem: Environmental > Terrestrial > Plant litter >... | reverse complement strand
AGAAGCAAATCCTCATCATACTATTGAATTAGAGCCCGAGCTCGGCTATGCTCTAAGGATTATTATGTCACAGTTTTTAGCAATATTGGACTGCCGGAGTGCACATCACAATACATAGCCACACATGTATCAAGACTCCCCAAGGCTCACTTAGGTGTGGTCAGGGGTGCACATTCTCAACTTGAAATCTCGAGGATAATCGGCAATCTCGAAAAGAATAAATAAAACTGTCGCGGGTCACATTACCGAATAGCTTGTTAGGTAGAACTTGAGCGTGAATCTTACCGCTCCGAAAGACCTTTCTATAATAGGGGTTTTACTTAAAGATGCCTGTTCGATTTTGTGGTACTGGATATTATAAAAGCACATTTAGCATCTGAGACTAGGAATCTGTACGCGAACAAGTCTTTCAACACTTGCCAAGCCTTTACTGCATTGCAGAGAAGACGGCGTGAATAGGGAAGAAACCTAGGATAGTTGTATATTTTCTCTTCCGCACCTTTTGATGTCTAACTCACAGAGGTTCTTCGCAGAAATTATTTACACTTTCTTTCCTGAAGTTAAAGCAGTTTTCATATGACAAGCCAAATTAAAGAGTAGTCAGTCTGGGTTGGACGATTGTGAACAGTAATATTGGTTCACTACAAACAATTTGTGCAAGCAAATGAATGAATTAAATATTAAAACTTTGAACTGTTTGAATATACATCACAGCGAGTCGCGTTTGTTGCGCAAGGCCGTCATTCTTCATAATCATATTAAATGTAACTTGGCCATCTAAACGTGGGAGGTTATGGAGTAAAGTCATTGGTAGTGTAGCCACTACTTGGCAAAAAAGAAAAAGCTTTTCATTCCGTATATCATACTAAATAGTAGTATTGGAAGAAAATTGATTCAATCCAAATTTGTACGAAAGATTGTAGACTTTTTTTATTTTTTTTACAAAAGTCACACTACGTGTTTCAGCTCTTTAGAAGCGCCTTTTTTACCTTCAAGCTGTTTAAGGAACAGATCTGTACCAAGACAAGGTGCAAAAAACATCTTTCCCTTTAAAGAACGCTTTACAGTCCCTATGGCAATCACGAGCCACATAATAACGCATATTCCTGTCAAAACCTAAAACAAACGTCCCAGAATCAGAGGTAGTTTTTGGAAGCATTGAATAGAAGGGATCGACTCACACATGAAGCAACCTTGAGAACTCGAGATTCTAGCTCTTCTCCAATTGATATCGTAAGGAGCGTGAAAACACCTATTTACCTGTTCAGATAGATTACGTTGTCCAGAGGAAGAGTTACCACTGACCGACGGGAAATATGAAGCCCCACCAACCCATATTAAATGGAAAACCGCCAGAGGTGGCTATCATGACAATGGCAATAATAAACCAGACAATAGAAAAGCCCCACAGAATGAGACCCACGAGGAATCCCACGACATACAATATGTCGCCGGCACGGGCGACTTTCGAGAGGCTGTGAGTAATGGGAAATAGACGTTGAGCTAGTTTACCGAGTGTAATTAAACTGGGGCAGTTTAGTGGGTCGGTAATTCAAGAGAAATCAGGAGAATCAGGAATAACAGAATATGCTTACGAGAAACCCGACAAACTAAGAGGCCCCAGTGGAAGCAAAAGTGACACAATGACTTCTCGTTTAAGAGGCTTGTGTATTGTCATGCGAAGAAAGTAGATAGTCAAGATTATCCATGACAAAGGGGATCCAATGCCCCAAAAAATGTAACAGAGAATGAGGGTCCATAATTGATGATTGTGGTTGGGAATTGCTCCCGCAACTAATCCTCCCGATGTTGCAGCGATCACAACTGAGACAATGGGGATGAAGTATAATGCTGTCATTTCTGCCAGTTCGCTTCTCTGGTTCGACATTCTGGGGATTCATTTCAGCAAAGCGTCATTTGTACATTAAAAGTTCAGAACACCAGAAATAGCATGTTTTCATGCCATAGATTATAAAGGACGCAATGACTTACATCACAAATGTCAAATGAAAACATGTTGTGAATGCTAACACACTAACAATCCACCAGAGAACCCATGCCAATATTGCCATACCATGACCCCAAACAGGTACGCAAACCAGTACAATCATGTTGATGAGTGTTGCAAGGCCCACTGGAAAAGTTGCTAGGAACAAGCTTTGGTGTGGATGTCGAAGCACAGCTGGAAAGATCTGGGGATAGAGAATGTACCTTAGGCAAGATATAACAGTGAAGAGTAGAAATAGGACTAGATTAAGGATGAAAAATATGACGGAAATTATCTGGAGCCAGTTTCCGTTATAAGGCAGCTGATGAAGCTGGATTGATAGAACCCCAGTGCTCATGGTGATAATAAACCATCTGCTTCAAGTTAGCAAAGCCTACCGTTAGGCTCACCAAGAGTTTCTAAAGATATAACTTTACGATGGAGTGAAGTTGCGTATGATTCTCCTGAATCCATGTTCTTCGGGGCTCTTCTTGACGTCAACGCTTCTCTTTTGTCCTCCGTCTTCAGTTATTTTCTTGGGGGTGACAGCTGGTTCAAGAACTCTGGAAGTGGAGTCTTGCTGCTCTTCCCGTAGTGCTGATTCTAGTTTTGGCCCATCTTTGCTCACAAATATAGAATCATGGGCATGAAAATGGAGGGGGCAATCAGGGGTGTCGCAAGTTTGGGCTAGATCTTCCATATTCACTGTCAACTGTGAGTATGCACGCCAAAAGTCATAGTCGTACACTTGAGTTACCTATTAACAGGGGATATTAGCTGAACAAATTCAATCACTTGACGCAAGAAAGATATGTTCAAGAGAAGCTGATTAACGCCGCAACAATTAGGCAGTGCTCTACTTTATCTGTTGCTCGATCCTTATCTGGGTTTCAGCCGATTGGTTTCACTAATCTAACAAGTCATTGTGCATGCTGCTGCTTTTGTGGAACTTTATTTAATCCCAGTACAAAAGATGTGATGAGACTGGAGGTTACTAATGGACATGCATATTCGAACGTGCGGGGGAATTTTAGTTACATCGCAACTAGAGCCATGCTGCACCCATTATTTGTACTGTATATTTTATTCTAAAAAGAAATATATATACCTTATTGGCTACTCATTGAAAATAATAAGCCCAAGTTTTCGTAATGCAAATAGTAGTTCCTGTAAGTAATGAATAATGAAGTGTATGGATTATGGAGGGCGGGGAGAGGAGGGGGAAATCCCGAAACGTTACTACACCTTCATCGCTCACAATTATTCTTGCTTATACTTATTTCCAAGGTAGTTTAGTTGTATAACTTATAACACCCGTGTACACCAAGTTGGTATGTGTATTCAGTCAATAAGGTAAGTAGTCAACAATTTGGCCTTGCCTAAAAATGGGGCACCATGGTTGACGGAACAGAGCGATACCATACCATCCATCCCTTGAACCCCTGCCTATTGTACTGTACAGTACGATAATGATATACTTTGATGGGAGCCCCATTGCGTTATAAGTAGAATAAAACCTCACATAAATAATTCATTCATGGCCGGTGCGGGTCACTGAAAATGGGGGACTATTTAGCTTCCGTCAACCTCCTTAAATTTAGGTGGGATTGCGTTATATGTAAGGCACCATCGTTTCCCCTTGACGAACTTGCAACATAATTTACAGTATGTTCGCGTAGTAGCGTTGCAAGAAATTTAGATTTTTGGTAATACTTCATGCATGTTTGTCAATCACCTTTAATCATACGCAGGAGGAGATCTCTGTCTCGACCGCATGGTTAGCGGGGTGCTTCAGTGCAGCAAAGTCGACAGTCGACTAAAAGTGAAGAGTTTGAATGGAATTAGTTAATATCCCTATGTATTATATATCTACAATCGTGATGCAACAGGTCGAAGGTTTATGCTGCAACGACCCTTTGTTTAAATTTCTTATGCAGCCACGTGGCTTACAGTATGAGGCAGGGGCAGGGGGCTAATTCTGCAAGTTTTCGAATAGGATCACAATCTATTTCTTTTCTCTCAGAAAGACTCCCTCCGTGCTGTACGAGGAGGAAATCAGCCTTATTTACTTGAAACCCATGTCTGCCCCAGCACCATCATGCGAAATAGTGGGCGACCCAGACCTCTATGGTTTGGGTGTTCGACTCGTTGTCTATGCTCAGGCGCTGGCCTACCTGTGCGCACTTACTTACTCCAAATCTCCACGTATGATTCTCGAAATACCTTGTCTATTTTCTAGCGTTGCTATTAATGCTGTTCTGTTTCTCCGAGCATTCCAAGGACGTCTTCGGCCCTTCGATACAATGCTGGCGCTCTTCACAGTCGGTACGCTAGGTGTCGCTGCTCCGCTTGAGGAAAATGCGGAGTGGGAGAGAAGGGGGGAGACGAGAGGAGGGAAAGTAGTCACATGGATGCAGACAGCTTGTATGGTTTCCCAGCTAGGGTTTGGAAGCTGGGCTGTTATGAATGATTTGAGAATTGATTTGACATCTAATGCCCGATATTGTTCGGTCTGGATATATGTGTTCTCGAAGCAGATAAATTCTGGTTGGGCTCTGAATGTTTGGAAAGGATTTTATCTATTTGCTATTGGATTCCTCACGCTGAGATGGATATGGAGACGAAGAATTGCGAGAATGGCTCTATGCACAGTTTGGCAATTGTGTAGGGATTTGGTTCTTCGATTACGGAGTTTGCTATTTAACTCAATACCGAGTGAACGCAAGATTACGGAACAAACTGAAATACCTGCACCTATGGACCAGATCAAACCTCTTCTGCTTTCGCAGCCTCCTCTTGCCCATCTTCCACTTAATCCCGAAGCACATAGGACAACCACCACCCCGGCGAGCGCTGCAGACAACCTGAATAAAATACCTACCTATCTTCCCCCTGCAAAGCGACCTAGCACACGCCCAGATACCGCTGCGTTATTAGCTGCCCTTTTTTGGACGATCTGTTTCAACGCACTAGGTGCCGAACTGATGATATATTGGAACCATGTTCAAGGAGTCCACTCACTAAGCTCGTCTGGACAGATTCTCTCTTTGCTAGGGGGATCATTTGCATTGGCGCAGTTCATTTGGGTTTTGAGCGGCCTCTCACTGGGTTCGGAAGGTTGAATGTTCGGGAGAGATATTCCCAACCTCTTAATAGAACAGAGTAGTATTATAGAACTTGCTATAGTGGTCTGGACATATTTATCTGGGTACCTATTTATACAACCATATGTAACATCCCAGCAATAGGGCCGGTGAATTTTTCCCTCAGTACATTCGGCCAAATATGCCCCTTGTAAAGTTATAAATCAATGACCACCTCTGTACTTTATGAATGGAAGCACTTCATTTGAGTTTTACTGGCTAAAGTTATATCACCTAATCGTAGTGTGGAAGGAATCTTTCGGTCCTATTTGCCTCGAGGTGACCATTACCATCCACAGCCTGAACCTTTGACGTCAAGTGTAACCAAAAAAACCAAGAAAGACTTGCAGGTCTGACTTTCAGGCTTTCAGAATCTTTGGGGTTTCTTGCATCCTTCCCTCTTTAATTGTGACTAGGAAACAATGTCTTTTCCCTTGGTCTACTTATCTAAAAACAAAAAGATGATTCTGATTGATTCCATCTGTACACCGACCCAAGTGTTCCCGCTGGCTATTGATTACCTTATTCACGCTTCGCCCAAGGAACGGGTAACGGCTCCATGATGACAGGCCGAATAGTATCATTCGTGAGTGATATATCTAGGGACTATGTTAACACGTCTGGGCACAATTTACTCATTTGGATCCGGGTACCTAGAAATATGGAGTTCCGAGTGCCATCAACCATCAAAATATGTTTGATTCAACCAGACCCACTTAATCCCAGATAATATACCCGTCACAGGAAATAAGCCCATCGGGCTTCGGAGTTCCGTACGCATAGTACTTTAATACTAATGGCACTATAGCTAATTGTTGCTGCTTATACATTCCCGTGTACATATTACAAATGGGTTAACGGTTCGGGGTTATAAGTTGGATAATTAATATATATAAAGAGGGAAAGAAGGTAGTGGCATTTCTTCTCAGATAGTAGCGGACACATCAAACATATATTTTCTCTCACAGCCAACAACGTTATATAATCGACGAAAAACCATTTTTATCTCAAAATGCCGAGCTACGTCGTAACCGGAGCAAGCAGAGGTCTTGGCGTATGTTTTTAAAGCCATCTAAAATCACGCAAATACTAAAAGATTGGTAGTATGGGTTCGTTAAAGTTCTTGCATCCGACCCTCGCAATACAGTCATTGGAATTGTGCGAGACCCCATTGCTACGCAAACCCGTCTTGCCGCCGATAACATTTCCAACGTTCACGTTCTCGCCGCAGACATTACCGACGTAACGACCTTGAAACAGGCAGCTGAAGTGGCAAAACGCATTCTCGGTGGCAGGGGCCTAGATGTGTTAATCAATAATGCCGCATATGTGAGCGAGATCACGTCGTTGAAATCGCTTCGGGATTTGTATGGCTAAGCTTTTATACAACGTTTTTAAATGTCTCCATTTGCTAACAATTCTTTACACATAGCGAGCATGACACTCAAGTAGTATTAGAAGACGCAACAAAAAGCTTCGAAGTTAATGTCATAGGTGTTATTAACACTGTGTTTGCATTTTTACCCCTAATTCAAGAAGGGCAAACAAAGAAGGTTGTTGCTATATCAAGCGGGATGGGTGACATTGGTAAGTTAATCCCATCAACATATATTAAAGGGATACACCCGATGACGTAACAATTGAGATTAAGAGGTTATATAAACATTTGTCGTAGCTAACAATTCTTTAGATTTCATAAATGAGGTGAAGATCGCAAACGCGGCGCCTTATTCTGCGAGTAAGGCTGCTTTAAGTACCATGTTTGCAAAATTAGGTGCCGCCTACGAGGACCAAGGAATTCTATTCATCTCCTTGTGTCCAGGCCTGGTGGATACCGCCGAGGTCAGCCCACTTTGTGAGTATCGTGCTGTAAACTTCACTAGACATCGTTGCTCACTCGTGATAGTATCAACGGACGACCTAGCCCGCTTGCAGGCATTTACCCTGAAGATGGAAAGTTACTCACCGGGTTTTAAAGCATCGGAGCCAAGTGCATCTGCAGAAAGCTGCTTGTCAGCGATCAACCGCTCATCACTAGGAGAAGGGTATGGGGGGACATTCCTGAGTCACGCCGGGGCACGTAGATGGATGTGATCAAAAGGTTATAGCCAAGATATGTAGTGTAATTAAACAGCTTCTCACTTCTATAGTAATATTGCAATTCTAAGCTCTTACTGTCCGTTACGTAGTTCTAGATTTATTTGCTTCCTGTTCTTAACAGGCTTTGGCACGATGTTGGCAGCTCAGTCATCGTCGTTGTCCCTCGGATATAATATACTCGTATAGATTGTTATTTACTTGGAGGTGTGAATATTCAAGGTTGTATTTAAATATTTCTTGGGCTCAGGTATCGTTGATTCAACCAATAAATAATATCTCAGTTATGATCCCAGGATTTGCATTATAACTGCTCTGCTGGCACATGCCATATTCACGTGTCTCATTATTAAGGAGCTGTTATAACTAAATATGCGATTATTTATCTTATTTTCACACGCTGAAAATGTAGCTGGACTTATACCCACGCTATCGTTGGATTTCTACAATGTATTGGTTGTTTGGAAGGATTTATATCTAAAACGCGTAGCGAATATTGATTGCCTGTACACCAAGTCAGTCGGTGATATCCCACTATCGTAGTAAGCCTAAGGTTACTCTACCTATCCGTAGGAAAGAAAAGCTCTAAAAAGCAAGATCAGAACGTATATCAAAGACAATCGCGGTATCTGAATTCCCTCTAACGCTATTCCATCTAGAAATCTCCCCCCACCTTCCACTAATTCTCTGGGCCTTGGATTTATAACAATACTCGGAGCTCCGTACCCATGGTGCCTTTTTCAATGGTTCGGAACGGTCTATTTTCGTGAGTGATTTGTAATAAGAGACTGGATTAGTAATTAGTGTAGGACCAGGATGAGCAATAGTGACAAGAATTCAACAGCACTGGGTTCTACATATAAGGCTTCAATGAATTGCCACAAGAAGCATCTAAGACTCGAGTATCGGCTTGAAACACAAGTTTTCCCACTGTTTATATCCCATTTCTTGGGTAGTTAAGCTCTCGTCATACCAATGAGGATCAACGACCTAGCAATCCCCCTCGGCTCAACCGTGGTTGTCATCGGAGCCAATGGCTTTATCGGTGTCGAGACATGTGAAAAGTTGCTCCAGGCAGGATATAGAGTACGAGGGACGGTACGTGACTTAAACAAGCACAGAGGTTGGATGCACAAACTGTTTGATGAGAGATGGCCAGGGAAGTTTGAGTTGGTATGCGTTGTGGACTTCATAGTTGACGGGGCGTTCGACCAGGCTTTTGAAGGTAAATCCCCAAACCCCATCCCTCTTCAGAGGCATTGTTGACGCAACTGTGATAGGTGCTGCAGGGGTAGTCTACGTGTCTACGCCAATTATCTTCGATCCGGACCCAGCAAAGTCTGTAGATCCTGTTGTTACCGGCACTATCAATACACTCAAAGCTGCTGCAAAAGCCAAGGTTCAGCGCTATGTTTTGAGCTCTAGCTCCAAGGCGGTGGAAGGGACCGTCTATAACCAGCCGCACATCATAACAGCAGACACGTTCAACTATAAAGATTTATGGAAGGCGAGAGAAGAACCCCCAGTCGCAACCTTTGAGTGGTCCCTAAGCGTGTATAGCGCCGGTAGAGCTGCTGCAGAACTTGCTTTCTGGGCTTGGGTGGACGAAAACAATCCCCCTTTCATTGCTAACTGCGTTGTACTCGATGGGAATTTTGGGCGTGTTATTAATACTGAGAATGTCAGCAAAGTTACCCAGTCATCCTATGGGATGTTGAAGTCTGCCCTGGCTGGCGAATGGGCTGGCGTATTTCCCCATCTCTGTAAGTAACTTCTATCGGCTCGCTTGTTACCATTTTATCCATACTCAAGAACCAACGTGAAGATTTAAAAGCTAACCAATCAAATACAGCCTATATTATTGACGTCGAGGATTCCGCGCGTCTGCTTGTAGCTGCTACCTGCCTTGCTTCGCTTGCAAATGACCGGATATTTGGCTACTACAAGCAGGCTACATGGAATGACTTACGGGATAAAGTACGCCAACTATACCCTGATCGATCGGATCTCGTGGTAGGAGAGGACCAAAACCTGACGGGCAGAGACTTATCAAATGCGGATGAACTTATCAAGCGATCTGAGGAGGTGCTTAAGGAATTCGGACGGCTAGGGTTTACCAGCATAGAAACAATGCTTTGTAATTTCGTTGATACTTTTTGCCCACAAGCAAAGTAGTATATAGAGTAAAACTCGACACCGCCTTTACACTGAACACTGAATTGTGCAGACCTAGCGTAGAACTTAGCATATATAACTTAGTCACGCTCATCTTCAAGGCCATCACATGTGTAGAGAGCCTTTGTAGATATTATAATGGCGGATAAATATGCGTATTTGTCACCTTTCGCAAAAACAATTTTTAATTATACGTTCCTTTCTCGTTTTAAATTTCTCTTGCTGAATATCTGCAAGGAATGGACAATCTGCGTTCCAACATGAAAATTAAGTCCTGCATCATCTGTTCTACAATCACAGTCTACTCAGGAATTGTGCGCTCCCCGTACTCCCATACCCTGAAAATTTATTTCATACATTTCCTTTGTTTAAACTAAAAAGAGCAGTTGCCTATATCCAATGAGTTTCTTCCTCGGATTGTAATTTTGAATGCACGCCTTCCAATTTCGAGTGGAGCTACCAAGGTCTTCCCTACGCTCGCCTGGATATTTTCGCACGTATCCTACTCGATACATACAGTCTGGTTGATTTGGTTGATCTAGTTGACGGCATGAATCTTTCTCCTGAATGGGGTATCGAAAACTTGCAACTGGATGGCACCGTCGATCTCGCTTGGGCTGAGAAAAAGAATGAGGCTATTAGGGCCTCTGTGCCTCTGACAGACTCATCGTTTCTTCTTGAGGTTAACATGGTGCCATTGGAGAGAAGAGAGATCTGGGAGGGAATTCTAGAGAGTAAACAGAGTAGGATTGGCCCTGAAATTCCCAAGGAGTTTTGGGCGACGAGGTTTCGGCCGAAAGGCGATTCGAATACGAGATTACCGCGTGAGAAAGGAGCATTCGATCTGTTGAAAGACACTGAGTGCTCTAGTAATCTTGGAAATTACGAAGTTGTGGTTGTGAATGGGGGTCAAGTGGCGGAAACATGATCTTCGGGGTTGTCGGTCAGTAAGGCAGACAGAAGGCAAGGTGATAAGGTAGCGCTCACACTTGCGAGATATATTATTTTATATTGACTCTGGATAATCTCATGGGTTCTTCAGGCAAGTCCTAATTACTTCATGTAAGACTTGGGCGGACTTTTTATTCATATCTCACTCGCCCTGTCTGAATCCACCTACCTTTATCAGCACCTATGACATTTTCTATTACGTCCTTCTCGTTATTGCTAGCTAAGTAAGCTTACTTAAGCTTTTTGATTTCAATCATTGTATATTCTGTGTTAGCTTTTGCAACTCTCAATCTACACTAGTCTGGTTCTCGCTCTTTTTCTACGCTCTCCCGAAACCTGATGCTAAGTATCTGACCCCTTTTCCCCTATAGTTATCTTATATCTCTTGTTTTTCCTCTCAAGTATATGTAGGAAATGGTCAAGCTTTTTAAGACACTGTATAACCAATGGCTTTGATCACCGCACTTGGTCTTACACTCCTTGACTTACCTTTTCCATTAAACTGAATCATGACAGCTCTGGTTATGGTTCATTGTAGATCCACAAAATTTTCCTTTGCCTGAAATAGACATTGAGAAAGGTGATGCTATAAATGAGGTGTGGCTGACCAATACGATTCTTAAAGCTTTTTGGCACTTTTAACATTTTCTTAAATAACTAATTTTGAGCTAATTCTATCTGACTTTTAAAAGCTAGAATATCTCTATACCGTGTCATTATGAGTTTTCACATACAGAATTAAAGCTATTTGCTAATCTTATGTTAAAGTATATAATGTGTTTTAGATATATAATATTATGCATGGTTTTGTTACATAAAACAATAGTCAATAAAATAGAATTAACTATGTATATGTCACCCTTCTTTACAAGCTCTAACTTGGAATATCAAGTGTCCATATATGTTGTCCCACGAATATTGAAGTACATGGTCACGGCACTCTGATTATGATTGACAGATTTCACGTTTATATGAGAGATTTCTCGCACCTGAACCATCGAGTTAGGATTCCAATCGTGATAACTTAGTTTATTCCAATAACTGCAAAAACCTTCTCCCACATCCTCCCGATCCATTTGCTCTTTAACCGAGCTTGCTCTTGATAAAAGCCAAAGCCTGTGAACCATAAATGCTGACATATTGCTGATGGTGGTTGGCATCGTTCCCATTGCAGCAGTACGGATCTTGGGAATCGCAATAGGACTTGATTATGCTTGGGCTGGCGGGGGAGCACTGAAAGCCAGATGGGCGAGCTGCGAACTGCAATACGTGAGTTAGCCATGGATGTCTCGTTGTAAATGAGCCATAAAACCTACTCCTTTACCAGTGCACGTGCCAACATTGTAAGGGAGGCCATTAGTATTGTGAGGGTCGCCCATAAAGATGGCCGCCTTCACGGCTGCCAATGCATTACCAGTTAATGTAGCACCGGCTCCGCCGCAAAGGGCATTATCCATGATCTGACCACCTTGCGAGTAGCCAATGAGTACAATCTTGGTGTTAGGGCATCGTGAGTTCAAACTGTTGACAGCCGAGACGACGGCAGCTGTACCTTGTGATGCAGAGCTATCATAACTTGCGCCCCCGCAACTAGATTGACCACCACATGCTGGATAGCTTATGGCGGAAGACTGTGCACCTGAGTATGCTGCTACAACCTGGTTCACTAGCCCGCCTGCGGTACCATATCCAGCTGGAGCAGTTGTCTCACGAGCACCGAAGACATAGACACCAGGGCAGCTTTGGCGTACTTCAAGATCTTCACCAATTGGTGTCGCACCGGCAACTGCCGCCAGAGCTGAGAGTATTGCGACAGTTTTCATATTGCAGTTGGAGGTGAATAGAAAGGTTAAGAAGCTCAATATCGATTTGGCTGAACTCACGAATTAAAAAGGGAGATAGCGAATGAATTATGGTTATTTATACTCTCAGATTTCGCTCGGAAGGAAGGATGGAAGGATGGATAAATAAAAAGATTCCCTGTTATTCTAGTAACTCGCATATATGAGTATTCGGCAAGCACGATGAATAAAGCAATCAAGTGCTATCCATCTCCACTGTTATAATATAACCGGAACACCCTCGGAGACCAGGGATTTGCGAATCCAAATCTGGGGTATAGGGAGATGTTGTTAAAGGGGTATAGTATTGTGGGGTAATTCAGTCATGGTTGGTGCAGGTGAGGCGGCAGTTGTGACCAAGAGAAAATCTTTTTATATGTGTTCTAATAAGCCAGAAGGATGGATGTTTCATGATTAAAGCCTGTTTAAGGGCTAATCAGCCCTTGGGTGGCAGCTGACAAGTAGCTTGGGTTTCGCTAATTACAGGTACAAATAGCCGGTTCGACTCCAGCTCCCTTTCGCTCACCGTTGTGGAATCAAGTTATTTCAGTCCACTTAAATCAAGGCGAGGAGTACTAGAGAGCTATTCTATCATATTTATTTGCGATGCATATTACATGGGACTAATTACAGGACAGGTGGCACAAGTATTCCTGAACAGTCATGTGACTTCAACTATAAACATTGCGCTAACATACTCACTCCCTTGAAATATAAAGTATTTTTATAAAATCTATCTAACCGTAATTGCTAGTTCTTTCTAATGTTATCAACTATACCAACACTTCGATAGCTTTATATGCTTAGTAAACTACTTAAAATCAGGTTGTTTTATTAAAATGTTTACTAATTAATCTTATAAAGACTTGTTCTGTATATATTCGATTATTCTTTATAAAAAAAATTCAATCATCTATTAGTATTAGAGTTTAATATACTTTGATTTCTTATTCATTTTAGAATTCGTAATGCGATCCACCCCTGAGTTTCGGTTAATAAACAGTGTAGAAAGAAATATGCTTTTTATTTGCTCGGTAACGACACCATCAAATTTAAGCACATAACTTACTAGAGAGCTGGAGAGTCTTAAGTAGCTTTGGGGACAGCTGAAGAATAAGGAGTAGCTAGGTGATGTATTAAAAGAGGAGCTGCTCCAGGTGTCGGGTAGCTTTGGGATGCAACAGCTCGATAGGGATCTGTTCATCAGCTCCCTTCAAGTTTGTTGGCGTCTTAGGTATTGATGGAGAGTCGGACTAGCTTAGGCTAGCACACCTGTTGACGTACATGCTACTAGGGCTAGTGTATGTGTGGATATACTGGTAAATGGGTACCCGACCCATGGCTCGGGTTTGGGAATATAGACGAACTTGACCCGTTGGTCCTTAATAAATTCTTTGCAAGCTAACTATTGCCAAGACCCTAAATTGATTTTGAAGTTCAAAGTAAAAGCTAAAGCCCGAAGTAAAAAAAAATTAAAAAGTCAAAAATTTAATTATTCGGCCTTAGATATAATAATTTAAATATAATCTTGGCGGACCCATGGGTCGGTTCCTAGCATTTTGGACCCAACCCGTGGGTCCGCCAAGGATGGGTACCCGCGGATTTTGTTCCAGTATATGTGTGTAGGGAGAGCACTACTGACGGAGTGGGCAGTTCTAGTTCAAGCTATGAAGGTAGCGGAGATGGAGGGTTTAGGAGCGGTTTGCCTAGGTGCGGAATACCTGGCTGTGCAAGACTACGTACTCTCCCGTAAGATACGTGCTCAGTCTGCTGCTCTATAACCGGAGAATCTGCCATTGGGTTCTCCGATGTTCAGGGACGGTTTCGAATGGATCTAACTGAGGTTATACATGAACGGCAAGAAAGATTGGGATGATGTTCTTGTGTGCCTAGCTCATTAATTCAAAAAAAATAACAGTTAACAAGTTTCTCAAACGATGTTTTCTCGCATAGTGCAAAATATTATATGACACTAAACACACAAATTAGTCCAGTAGGGAAAAGCCATGCACCGTCTTGGTATATGTTTACTTTACCAGTTATAAAACGGACATAAACTGGTTAGTAGAAGGGTAGTTAAGGTTAAGATATATAAAAGAAGGCTAATAAAATGTAGTATATAGTTGTTACCAGGGCAGAGAACTAAGGTTAGCCATCGCCGCGTGGTCGCACGTGGGGACTCAGCAAAAAGAGTTAAAAGTTTTTATTAAATTTATCTTTAATATTAATTCCTCTAGCCAAAGTCAAATTACTTAGTTAGACCCTATTGTAGTTTTTTATTTTCTTTAAGTATATTTTACTCAATTATTATAAAAGAGATGTTTATGAGACTGGACGGCGTTGCCATGAATTTGAAACTCGAGGTCAGACTAAAAATCTTGTATCTAATAACAACCCCAAGGTGGGAAGAAAAGACAGTGAATTTGGGTAGATAAAGTCTTCGCAGTAACAGCAGAGAAGGAAGGGTAAGCTGGTAAAACTACAATAGCTGGTTGGAATAAGCAGATAATCGAAAAGCCTAACGGTCGTTTATTAAACCCACTCTGCGATAATAGTGTAAATTTTTCTAGATGAAGGGCGAATAACTAGTTCACCGATGTCTTCCTGTGAAATAAAGCGACATGAATGGTGTTGCTTGAACACAGTTGCGTCTTACCAGCCCCTTGCTAAGTGATAGGAGATAGGTTCACATTCTCAGCTACGCCTGCTAAGGAGAGTGATTGCGCAACTCTGTTGGATCGCTTTATGTGATTCCCTCTGTGATGTATTGATTTGGAAATGACTTTGAAGTTAAAACAGGGTTTGTAGGATTATGCTAACAGGCAAATCAGAATCGTCTGAAGTGCATAAATATTACGGTGTTAAGTACTGGACCTCGAGAACAGTTTGTCGCAAAAAGTTTGGTGAGTATCTACAACTAACACATAGGTCAGGCTGAACTCCCGAGAGCAACAGGGGATAGGGCTAATTACCAGATGTATGTTGGATGTTGGAAAGTGGATCGCTAGAGCCACTCAAGCTATCAGCGTTACGGTCGTGCTAGCATAAATCAACCAACCCATATATTATGCGCCTCGTGTTGGTGTACACGGCGCATCCGATTTGCGGGTGAGGTGATTACCCTATAATCAAACTTTGGTAATCTAAGATTTTCCTAGGATGGGTAAGTCATACCGACTGTCATTCTCTGATATTATACTCCCTGCATAATCCGGTCGACCTTTAAGAACGCATTGGCGGCGCACAGAAACACTATACCGCAAATTTCGTAAAACTGTGGTGCTCAAATCTACTATCACCTTCA
>Ga0247734_1001795_pt1 | contig 15500 bp, 9 predicted proteins | sample UWRJL103311B2_FD_180933 | JGI IMG/M metagenome (GOLD analysis project Ga0247734, IMG submission 180933) | Plant litter microbial communities from Arlington Agricultural Research Station in Wisconsin, United States - UWRJ-L103-311B-2 | ecosystem: Environmental > Terrestrial > Plant litter >... | reverse complement strand
TCTTTATATAATTTTAAGTTCTTGAACTATCATGTCTCGATGTATGTCTATATATAGTGTGCCTTTAATGCTAGCTATTGTAAGGAAGGAGCTCTTGGATCGTGACAACGCACCCCCGGGGCAAGAGTCTGTCCCCGGATAAAGTAAATTGTTGGGGATTAGATTACATTAGGTAGGAGTTCTTTAGAATACCTATACTTTCCCTCTTCATCCATCTTAGTCATTTAGATCATCGTTTTAAACTCGCTGTCATTGTCAATGTCCGGAACGGTGGAGATACACTTTGTATATACCGTCGCAGATGACCTGGCCGAAATTTCTTAATTCACTATCAAAACAACAAACAGGGACTTGCCTGTTGTTCTGGACATCGATGTCACAATGCGCCGTTGGAACAGCTGGAGATAGCGTGAACTCTTGATCAAGCGGGAAAGCAAAGAAGTCTGTTCCGCCCGAGGACCCCCCGAAGTCGTCTGTTCCGCTCGAATTCCCCCCCCTGGGCTTCGCCGCTCCGCTCGTGGGCGGCGTGATCTCTGGAGGCCAATGGTCCTAGTTCTTCAGGATTCTCTGTTGCCGCCGGCGTAGGCCACTGCTCTGTGGCTGAGGAGCCCGGAGCAGAACCCCCTGGCGCTAAAGAAGTAGCAGTGCTGCAATGTCGTGGGGGATATGTACACTTCCTGCCCAGAGTCTGGCATCGCTTGCAACTGCGCCCGCCAGTGCAACGTACCTTTTGCACCCTGCATAGAGAACAAGCCGCCGGCCTCTCTGTCTTGGCTGTCACAGGGTCGAAGGTGTGCTTGCGTTCGGATAGCAAGACGCTACCGTCGTTATTTGCGATAGGCTGCCAGCTGGTGAACATTGCGAATCAATAGGAGGTAATTTTAGCTACTTCGTTGCGTGGTCATATCTCTGCTTTTATGCAAGTCTCTTGCAAGCATTAGCGGCAATCTCAACTTTTGTGTACCAATATATAATTTCAGCGTTTTTACTTCGTTTACATGACGCCTAGGTAGGGTCTCACAAGTGCTGCTGCATCTCCGTATGCGCTATTTAATTTAGGGAGCATGATTGCTATTGGACCAATCGGGGACTTTTATTTTGGTTACTGTACTTATTCGTGCTGCAAACACCCGGGGAAGACATTTAAATCGAACCAGCCCTACAGACTGCGCGAAACCAGATAGATGCACGCATCTCGGCGGCACATTCAAGTCCAACAACAATTCCAGCATCGCAATCTCGATCGACAGAGCGTTCATCGTTCGATCACCCTGTTGCTTCGATCTCTTGATAATTTGGAATCGTTCAGTAGACTGAAATTACCCAGTCCTTACTTTTGCGCCTCGCACGCAGGCTAGCTAGCATACGTCCGATTCACGTTTCAACATGGTCAAATTGGACTTCGACCTTGAGCGGGACGTGCCTGAGCTCACAGGCAAAGTCATCCTGATTACTGGCGGTAGGCATAAGTCCTAGCCTTTTGGTATCTGAATATTAAAGTACTTACGCTTCTTGTTTCTTAGGTACAAATGCCCTTGGTGCTGCTACAGCTAAGATGCTAGCAACCCGAAATCCCGCCAAGATCTATATCACCGGCCGTAATATACCCGCAGCGCAACACGTTATTGCCGATATCAAGTCGACCGGTTCGAATACCGAAGTGGCCTTTATTCGCTGTGACCACGCTGATTTAGCGTCCGTCAAGACAGCCGCACTGTCAAGATCAAGTGTGGTGTAAAAGCTGGTTCTTATTCTAGTATCACTACTTGCTATCTATACTCATGCTGAGTAAGCATGGTACGATGGTACGTACCGTACCTTGGTACCGTGACAGTTTTCTTAACAAAGGTCTATATATTGCCCGAGGGGCCTATAGGTAGCCTATGATTTATATATAATATTAGGGGGAGCTTTTAGATTAAGGGGTAGAGATTAGTCTATTAATATAGTTAATATATATATCGCTACTAAATTATATTATTCTATTCCTTCTATTCTTGCGCGCTAGGTTTATCTCGTTGAGTAAGATATATAGTAAGATAGGCTACATCGTCGTATAGCTGCTGGCCGACTGCTATTGTGCGTGTGGCCATAGACTAAACCCAAGAAGATTCCGAACGAGCTAGAAAGATGTTAAAAAGCCAGAGTATAGAAAAGGGAGCGTTGGGATAGAACTCCAGACAGGAAATCAGCTGAAGAGAATGATCGAGACAAAACGAAGAAGCTGCTCCAAAAGAAGGCCATGGTGGATAAAGGCCCTCTATATATAGAGGGCATGTTTATGAATGCTTGATTAGGATCGAAGGTGGGTTATGTATACGGTGTAGTCTAAGAAAAGGACGAGGCGCTTCCCTTGCCGCGATGCTATAAATTGAAATACCAGTAGTATGAGGCCTAGGGTGCCTCATGCCACAATACTCTACCAGTCGAGTCAGTATAAATAGATTTCGCCTTTCGAGGTTTTACCTCGTGGTCTACCATGGATCGCAGCTTAATTGTGTATCCAAAGAAGAAACGATGCATTCCAATGTGTTACTCCCAGCTAATGTTATTTCTTTGTATTGGAATGCTATATTTAATTCAGGTTTAGCTATTTTAGCTGAGAGATCTTTTAATGTTAAATTAGACCATCGCTATTCGCAAACGGTAAAATTCTACACACTAAAACCGATTTGACATACGATAGTCAAGAAATGATACGATACAAGTCTCGCTAATTGCATCATAGAGATAAAATCTACTAATAGAATCGGAATGGAAGGATGTATATCGGGTGTTGATAGTATGGTATAATCTTTAAATACCCCGTTGTGTTTGTTTGGCAAGTGAACAAGGCACATGTGCAAAGCTTGACAGATTACAAACTAAACATATGGATTAAAGGAAAAGTTTCCATTCACCAGGAAGCACACTTCCCTCGGTGTTGGCACATGCAGATTCCGGCTTAGTCAGGTATGACAAAAAGCCAGTTCATTTATTGGAGTTATTACTAGAGACTCGCAAGAACATAGCTTTAGTTCAAGTCTTTAATATGACCTGGCTATTGCCCTAGAAGTTCAAAACTTCTTGTCTATGGCTGCATTACATCCCAAGCTAGAAAAAGAAAGGGGGTTTTGTTTTACCCCTGTTGCTGGCCTTGGCTTTCACTGAGTAATGCAAGCTCCCTCTATTTTGTCCATGCTGCTGGCCTTGGCAAAATGAAAGGTGAGGTAGATAGAAGGTGAGGTGACCTCTGTGTTATCCATGTTCCTGCGTTATGGGGTACCACATGCAGGTTTCGCAGAACTCAAGTTTTAAACAAAGCAAAAGTTAGTGAATTAAGCATGGATCTTGATACCGGAATGGTGTGATTTACGCAGTTTATTTTCTTACAAGGCAGTGTTTGCAGCTACTATTTGGCATATGTTTGCCTGGATATTACGCGAAGAGATGTTAGATCTATCTTGCCCAACCATGCGTGAGACTGCTAGTGTAGTAGAATTGTGACCAATTAGTAGAGTGTCTCTTTTCAAACAATAGCAGAAAGAAATAAGTGAAGTGATAAGAAACAATCACCTTCATCTTCAGAAGCCATGGCTGTCTGCGTCTTCGTTTTCGGATCATCAGGCTCTGAGTGAATCGGCCGACCATTTTATTAATACCACAATACGAAAGGCTATATTTCGGGTACTCCACAAGCTTAAGGCTACAATAGTAAGGATAGTCACATGTACACAATCAAAATAAATCTCGGAGTTTTGGAAACATACCCTTCTCCTTCTTCAAACCTCCTTCCATCAATCTAAGCATCAGACATACATACCTTCAAAATTGAATTGCACAATTGCAGCAACCATCATGGCAGGACGCAGTACTAGAAGCAGCGCCAGAAAGGAGTCGGGCTATTATGCAGAGGACGATGATGAAGACTTTGAGCCTCATACTGAAGTTGGTAAGATTGCCTGTTGACATAAGCTGGACACGCTGGCCATGAATAAGTTACTAATATCATATCAGAACATGACAGTGACGAATTCGAAGCAGAGCCCGTTGTCAAAAAGCGAAGAGGTAGGCCAACTAGACGAAGCAGGGGAAATGCTGCCGCAAGCGGAGATAACCAACCAGCCATTTCCGGTGGTTCTATTCCCTATATCTCAATATACTCTGGTTCAATTGCTTCGAATCAAAACGCCTCTACTCAATCAATCACTGCTCCAATCGAAACTGCTCTGGATATACCAGCTCCTGTCGCTCTAGGTTTCTCCAATACTCTAGCCCATCCAGATTTCCCAGCCGCTCCGACTATTCCTGATTATGCTCTCCCCGAACCTGGTCTCTACAGCCACTATAATGTTCCAGAGGGAGAGGAGGCACGCCTGGCGGAATACATTCGCACCCTTCCTGCTTCAACAGCCGAACTCCCCGCTATCAACGGTTGTGATATTTGCGACGAACCGTTCACTAACGAGTCACCAATATTCTTGCCATGTGGCCACATCTAGTAAGTTGCTTCTTTTTTGGGTTTTTTTATTTGAATACTGTGTAACTTGACAAAAACACAAATGCCAATTTGAATCAATAGTGGAAATAATTGTGCTTGCCTCCTCGACGTCTGCCCCACAAGTCGCTGCACGGCTTCAGTATATCATGGCTGCGGTCATCCAGTTCGCTTCCGCCCAGCCTATCAATGGCAGAAGTGGATTCACCAGATCAATAAAGTCCCAGAAAAGTGTGTCGAGTGTACTGTCAAGGATATTGATAGGGGTATAAATATCCGTGGATACAAGACTTGTGAGTTTGCCAGGACACAATTGTGCTCTGATGTACCAATGTAGCATATTCTAACTGTCGAACACCAGCGGATCTTCTCTCTAAAATTGCAGAATTAGAAGCTCATCGTAATCAGCTTATGACTATGGGAGCTACCGGACCTTACTATCAGGAGGCTGCCGCCATCGGTCAAAAGCTGTTTACTACTCGCCAGAATCTGCAGTGGGTGGAGAAGCTAGTTGCGGAGATATATATGGCTGCAGAGGTCTACGGCTTGTAAGCTGTGGGTTACCATGACTCTAAATTATGGATGGAGTAGTCTCACCTTCTTCTTCTTTAAGCATTGGTGGAGCATCATGTGGTCTGGAACCAACTCCAGGGGCGAGAGTTCAGGGAATTTAGCCATAGGCAAGGGTACTTCATTTTATGCATATCATAGAGTCTTCTCCAAAGTGTCTTTCAATGCTTCCGTCCTCTTTGATCATACCTCCGATCCAGGTACGAGCTCCCTCAACGGTGAGACTACCGAATTTGATTACCGTGCAGCCACGGATCTTTGCTGCTGACCAGAGAAGGCCACTCTCTTTTTCTTGCTGCAATCGAGATTGCCTCCATAATTCTTGCCCCGACAGAGCAATTTTGCTGTCACTGTCTATCCTCTCCTGCGATCTGAAATCCTGTGCTCTCAGCCTCGGTAGAGCGGCAAATTCGGACAGGAAGAATGATGATAGTGCTTCAACGAGCGGACCACACAAAATTAATGTACCAAATATGTCAAGGTTATGCATTTTTCTCTTCAAGACATTGTCATGATTATCAATGCTGTCTCCTTCGAGTATGACATTGTCTCTGAGTAACAGTCTAGGCTTTACTCCTGCTGCCCAGACCTCGTTCCGACCACTCCAAGCACGAAAATCCCAATCCTCTCCTCTAGCAATCCGTCCCGCAGAAACCCAATCTAACAAGCAAAGAGATGCAGTCTCATCCAAGGTAAACTTTTGCGACTGCTCGTACACACTTGCTTCGAAGGGCTGGACTGGATCTGGCAACAGACATAGGCCAGCACCGGCTGCAATTTTTACTTGAAGCTGCTGTCGGGTAACAACTCCACGGGAAGGCGATTTGAAGATCTTGGTGTGTCCCTGAGTAACTATGCTCAGTTTTGCATTTGTTTTGACATCAATTGTAAGGATAATTTGGTCGCCGCCGACAAGGCCGCCACCATAGGTTAGCAGGAAGACTAGCACACTTCTCTGTAGGGAGGTCGGGGATGGTGAAATGAGTTTCAATGGATACTGAAAGCTGATAGTTGATAGAGCGGAGATATTCTGAGGAAGTAGCTGAGCCACAATTTTCCCCTCTCCTGGGGTGGATGCTGAGGGCGGAAAAGGAGAACTCATTGCAGTATTTGGTACTGTCGCAGCGCAGCTCCTTATTTCAACAAATTGTAAATGAATTTATATTTCAAAAAAAAAAAAAGCACAGTAGTTTCCAAGAAAATGAGAATTCGATTGAATTCGATTCTCCAGGCCGAACTTTTGACATACATTCTTTTGCTTAGAGGAGAAAATGGTCACGGGCAGAGCAAGTGCAGCCCCACTTTACATATCGAGCTAGTCCCGTTTGGAAACATCACGAACGAAGGCGCGTTCAACACAAACCCAAGTGTTCATACGAGCGCAACACTCAAGTCGATCCTCACATCGAATTTTCACGTCGCGACTAAATGAATAAATGATTGCTCGTCGGCCGCCTCTCATGGATATCTCCAATAATGACACCGCCGGCTCCCCAGCCGCTACTGGCGCGCGTCGCAAGTCTGGACGCGCTGTGAGAGCCCCCGAAAAGTTCACTCCTGATGTGCCATCCTCTCAACCCGCTCCTTCCAACCCCAAAAGAAAGCGGCCTGCTGAAGAAGCTGAAAATAACGCGTCGGAAATCGAAGACGAAGATGAAGAGAGCGATAGCTCTTTAGAGAGCGCGGGGGAAGAAGAACCGAAGGAGGGTCGCAGAAAAGCAAAGTCTGTTAGGAAACCAGCCGCCAAAAAACCAAAGGTCAATGGCACGGCGCATTCAAAGTCGCCACCTGCTGTGAAACTTCCGAGTCGGCCAAAAAAGGCGAAGAAGGTTGCGATTGCAGATAAAGCCGCCGAAGGTCTCTATGGCAAGTACCCCTCAACGCGCTGGTCGCATCAACGCTAACAGCTTGGATAGCTGAGATCTATACAAGCGGCCACCACGCTGAAGATGTCGCTGCTGAATTTCTCAAGGAGTATGCTGAAGATGGCCCATCTGCGATCACCGAGTTGGTGAATATGGTTATTAAGAGCGCAGGTTGTGATATACGGGTGACCGAAGATGACATTAACGACATAGATAATGTTGAAGGAAAACTAGGAGAGCTGCAGGAGGACTTTCAAGCAGTAAGTTTCCCCTTGTTCTCTGGGGCATTTTATCATTTACTGAACCATCTTCAGCAAAACATTACCGACTATCCCTTGGTCGTGAAAGCCAAGAGCAGCCACGACTTTTACTACGCTCTTGTCAACTTCTTCACTGCACTGATAAACACAATGGATAAGACAGGAATTATGTACGAAGAAGAAGTGTTGATTGAAAATATCCATGTTTGGTTTGTGACCATGTCATCCTCCAACTCGAGACCTTTCCGGCACACTGCAACTCTAGTAAATTTGACGATGACCAGTGCCATGTGTCAGATAGCCCATGATGAACTCGTTAGGGCCGCAAAAATCCGACAACAGATCAAATCAGAACAAAAAAAAGGTGGAAATAAAGCTAGGATCGTGCAGTTCCAGGCCAACATTGAAGCCAGTGAGAAGAAGTATGATTTCTTACTAGAGAAGATCAAGGATAATTTCGACACTGTATATGTTCACCGGTACCGGGATGTGGACCCCAAAATCAGACTTGAATGTGTTAAAGGACTTGGGACTTGGATCCAAACTTTGCCTGATCATTTCTCTGAAGGCGCCTATCTTCGTTACATGGGCTGGATGCTCTCTGATACCACGGCGCCTATGCGGGAAGAGGTTGTCAACCAGTTACAAAGTATTATGAAGGACCAGGAAAACCACGGTAACATGATAACATTTATCGAGAGATTTCGGCCCCGCATCATAGAAATTGCGACCCGAGATTCGGAGCCATCAGTAAGATCAGCCGCTGTGGCACTAGCTGAATCAATCCGCCAAGCGGGCATGTTAGAACCAGATGATATTGATGTCATTGGAAAACTCATATTTGATTCTGAACCAAAAGTCCGCAAGGCTGTGGTTGACTTTTTCGTTGCTGGAGTGGAAGAGGCCTTCGAAGCAAAGGTTGATGATTTAGGGGGTGAAGAGGAGCTTGAGGTGTTAGCGGTTGACAAACGTAATAGTGAGGCTCCACAGAAATATTGGATCAAACTGAAGGCACTTGCCGAAGTATTGTCTAGCTACGATGCCGAGGATCAAGATGAGTTGCCTAGCCAAATCGGCCAAGCCGTAGACGTTGAGTTCTTGAATGTGTCGAGCGTAGAGTCGAGGTTCACACTTGCTGCACAAGCGCTCTATGACAAAATGGCTGAGGTCAGGGATTGGGATATGCTTGCGAGCTACCTGCTCTTTGATCACTCTGCCAGAGCCTCTGGTAGCAAGACTCTGCGTGCCATTAAAGCATCTTTCAAACCTACGGATAAGGAAGAAATTATCCTTCTTGAAATCTTGAATGCTGTAGTCAAGATGAGCTTAGCACATTTAGCCGAATCCGAAAAAGGCAAGAAAAGAAGCGCGCTAGAAGACCACTCTGAAGCAAGGGAAACAACTGCACTTCGCCTGGCGGATTTCATTCCGAGACTTTTGAAGAAATTTGGAGCTATTCCACAGACTTCTACAGTGGTCCTTAGGCTTGAGCATGTACTTAATCTTGATGTATTCCAAGAGCTAAGACAGGATTCGACCGCATATGCTAAGCTCCTCGATGATATCAGTAAGCAGTTTACAACTCACGCTGATAGAGGTGTATTAGCTGAGGCTGGTGCTGCTTTGCTTCATGCACGTGGGTTTGAAGAATTGGAAGAAGTTACCGAGAGCAAGATGCAGTCTCTCTGGGAGGATACGACGACTACGCTTCAAAAGATCAATAAGGCCGGCCAGATGCCCATTCGTGGCAGCTTTGATGAAACTGTACTATTGGAGTTGTCACACAACCTGGCTAGACTTGACAAGCTTGCCAGTATCTCTAACTGCGTGGAGCCGTTGGAAGCTAAGGTTCTGGGTACGGGTCCATCACCAATCCAAATACTGCTCGACATTGTAGCCCGTGGGGTTTTCGAACAAGAAGACCTAGAACTGGATGCTTTGGAGGACGAAGTTGTTCTGACCGCAATCCGGTCGTCGATGTTCTACTTCATGTGGAAGGTACGATCGGTAATGGAACTGATTTCTGCGGGTGAAATCATTTCGAATGTTGATATTAATGAACTTAAGGATCTGCAAGATACATTTGCGATAAATCTCGTTGCCTCCCTATCTTCTCGCGCTATCAACGATCCAGTTCGCCTGTTCGCCACAGGTACACTTTTGGATCTTTACGTGTTATTTGCTACCTTCCGCCCATCTCAAAACTCGAAAGCCAAGAATGGTACTATGGGAAAATTTGCTGAACAAAGCGATCGTCTGCAGACAATCGTCCCAGAAATCCCCCCCGAGGTTCAAGTAGAGCTTACTTCAATTTTCGATGGTGCCGAGAAGCTGTTCGCTAAGAAGTCAAGACGGAAGCTCGCTGAGCCCGGTGAGGATGAGGATCCCGAAGATCTTGATTCCGAAGCTGAAGACGAAGAAGAAGATGAGGGTGCAAATGACAGCGAGCAAAGAAGTTTAACACTGAAGGCTGAACAACAGCTGTGTGAGCTAACAGGCAAACTCGTTCTGGCTATACTTGCGAAGGTCATCGATGCTTCGGGTCCACTGAAAGGTAAGCTCACAACGCGAATACAGAGAAATCGTACGAGACTCGGCCCAAACTTCAAGGATATTGTAGCCTATCTAGATGAACCAAAACCGAAGGGCAAGAAGAGCCACAAAAGTAAGACACAGCAGGCGGCAGCTGCAGCGAAGAAATCTTCAAAGAGTAAAGAGATCGTCGAAGAGGAGGACGATGAGGAGGATGATGATGATCCTTTCGCTGATGCTGAACCCGAGGAAGGCACTGTCGAAGACCTGCGAAGGAAAGAGTTGTTAGAAGACCCTCCGATTAGTGTGGATGAGAACGATGATATTGCGGCTAGTCCGGAAGTTGATGATGATGATATAATGGGCGACTAAGAGTTTTTGCAAGTACATGGAGTTGGTCGTTATCTTTATCTTGTAGGAATACGTGACTGAGTAGCAAGTCCTGGGTCGACGACGGAGGATACATTTTGACATGGATATATGTTTCCCGTGTTGTTAGGACATGCATAGCGCTTACTGCTTTGCTAATAATTCACGAATGAATCTCTGGCACATTCTGTATTATTATTTTCTCATGTGTTCCGGATATTTCAGAATGGGGAGCTAGATATTTAGGTAAGACGAAAGTCTTGCTGGTAATTCAGCTCAACTGTTCAAATAAAACTCGTTAGCTAGATCATAGGAGTGTCATTTAGGAGAACTTGTATAGAGCTTCGAAAATAGAGCTAAAGGCTCAATGTGAATGACGAGAAGTCATTGATGAACGATAATTACACTTGTTTCTATCCGACAAATGTCGGATAGAAACAAAATGCGAGAGCTGCTCAAAACCTTACTATGCGTGAGTTTGAAGAAGGCGAATCTGGAACAGGTATCAAGGTTATTTTTGACTCCCAATCTTTTTAACACGCAAAGTCCTTTTCTTTTCTTTTCCAAACATGATTTGAGTATCATAGTCGCAGGAAGGTTGCGGAGAAGGCTTTTTTATATGCTCGAAGAACCAAGAAATAGCATTGAATCATCACGCACCCATGAATTTAGTTGTGAGATGAGTAGCTATTATTACTTATTCTAACTAGGTTCTCACATTGATGGAAACAAGTTCAAATATCCGACACGATGGAGTTGACCTTTCTCAATAGTCAAATAGACTATAGGTAAACATTCATATATATGTAGTGGATATGAGAAATTGATAGAAGCATATTTTAAGGTAAAATAAGACAGAGCGGGTCTCATCACTTCGTGGGTTGACAGTGTTAAGAGACTATCTATCATCTTAATTACCAAATCTTCTCCAACTATCGACAGCCGTCTCACTGTCATGTCATGATCGTCCTCTGTGCAATTGGAAATCAGTGGCATAATTCCCGCCACCGTCAAACCGTATCACTTCCTCCTTTAGATTTTCAATACTGGTCGAGATTAAGTTACTCGGGTTTGTAGGTATGACCCAACAACCAACCATGTCTTTCATTAGTCCTGATTGTAGATGTTGAAACAGAAACGGATTTGTTGGAAATGCATGAGCTTCTAAGTTTTGGGATTTTATATCTGAGCAACTGTTTGATGACTTCTCATTGTATAACGCATCACAAAATTTAACAATTATTGTCCACAGAAAACAATAACGGCTCAAGAACTTGAAATCCAATATGTCATTTCTTGCAACAGTTACAAAGCACCAATGGAAAATATTCCCTCTTAAGGGTTGGCTGTCAAAATCTAATAATGCAATGACATCTTAAACTTTAAACAATAAATTGCGTGACACACGACTCTCTCTAATGGCACAAAGTTTTCAGCTACAAGCCATAACGTCATATAGCTTTTAAATTCTCTATGTATAACGTGTTATATCACCGACAGGGGAGGATAGGCGGTGAACGCTTCCAGCAACAAATTGCCGTGATTTAACTAGTTCAGTGGGTGACATGACTAAAAATATGATGCTTCCTTAACTTTGGAATGAACGAAACAGATCTAACTGTATTAGAACGACAAGTGACTTAGGTTCTGGTTAGAAATATAATCACGACTCCTACAAGGTGCCGGTGGATCGTTGCCACTTACAGCAGTGCATATTTTGTCTAAGTTACAACCTCGTCAGAACACAATGGCACACTTTGAGCGCTTCGATTTGGTGATCATTGGAGCCGGTATGTACAAAATTCTGTACTGCTTGCCTAAAAATATGGCTATCTTGTAAAACTGATACAGCTGAATAGGAATGCATGGTCTTGCTGCCGCGAAAACATATCTCCAAGTCAGACCATCTGCCAAGATAATCATATTCGAGGCTGCATCAACAATTGGGGGGACCTGGGCTGAAAATCGGCTCTATCCAAGCCTCAAATCGAACAATGTCCTTGGGATGTATGAATACAGCGATTATCCAATGGATACAGCAACTTACGGGGTAAAGCCTGAGGAGCACATCCCGGGCAAAGTAATGCATCGGTACCTTAAAAATTACGCAGAACACTTTGGCTTCTATAACAAGATTCGCTTTAACTCAAAAGTTGAGTCAGCCGAGCATCTAAATAGCGGTGGGTGGAGTATAAACACGGTTCAGACTTCCAGGTCGTCGGCATCCAATCACGAATCACAGCTCTTCACCTCAAAGTTGATTGTAGCGACTGGATTGACATCAAATCCTTTTATTCCCGAGATTAACGGTAGTGGATCCTTTGAAGCTCCAATATTTCACTCCAAAGACTTGCTGAAGTATACATCAACCCAAGAAACGATGAAAGGTATAACTGTGCTGGGTTGTACCAAATCGGGTTGGGATGCGGTCTATGCGTATGCATCCAAAGGTGTGACTGTAGATTGGATAAGTAAGTAAGAGTTATTAGGAGCGATAATTGACGATTTTCGTTTACTGAGTAATCTTTCTCAGAGCTTTACTAACCAGATCCTCATAGTTAGAGAATCCGGGCATGGCCCAATCTGGATGGCGCCACCGAAGGTCACTCCATTGAAAAGGTTTCTGGAGAAACTCCTCCTGACTAGGGTGCTAACTTGGTTCTCACCTTGTATTTGGGGGAGTGCAGACGGATATCCTAGGATCCGTTCTTTTCTCAATGGAACCGCTGTTGGACGTTTTATTGTAAAGAAATTCTGGGGCGTACTGGGCAGTGATGTTGTTGCGTTGAATGGCTTTGAAAAAGATATCTCCATCGCGAGTTTAAAGCCCTGGACTGATCCCATGTTCATTGGCGTGGGACTTTCCATTCTAAATTACGACACCAACTTTTTTGATCTTGTGCGCAATGGGACTGTACGAGTCCATGTGGCCGACATCGAAAAGCTCGAACCAAAAACAATACATCTTTCCAATGGATCGATGATCTCGACTTCAGCTCTTGTTCTCTGCACAGGGTGGAAACATGCTCCACCTCTAAAATTTCTCCCGGCCGAAGACGATTTTGGAGTTCCAGATCAATCAGAGCGCTGGTCATCAGGAACTCCCAACGACCTCGTTAACCGAGCTGATGAAGAGATATTTACTCAACTCCCATTGCTGAAAGCCCAGCCCAGCCCAAACCCAAAGCTTAGGCCTATGCTTGAAAGTGCAAATGCTCGGGGTCGCGGTAATCCCAAACCCGAGCCAGAATCCTTCAAGCTCTACCGGTTTATGGTGCCACCTACGTTCATTGACTCGCATGACCTAGCATTTGCAGGCTGCATAATGAGCATCTCAACAGGCATTTGCACAGAGGTGCAAAGTTTGTGGATTGCTGCCCATTTCCTCGGCACTGTTGCAATTGAAAAAGATCCTGTGTATGAAACTACTCTCCATAATAGATTCGCGAAGTGGAGGTCACCAGTGGGTTTTGGCGCGAGGTTTCCGGACATTGCGTTTGATTCTTTGCCGTACTATGATTTGCTGCTTCGGGATCTGGGGTTGGATCACCGAAGAAAGGTTGGAACGGTTGCTAACATCTTCCATTCACATGCACCGCAGGACTACACTGGCTTGGTGGGAGAATGGCTGGCCAAGAGTTCAAGCTTACAGCCAAATTAGCTTCTCCGTGAACACTATTTCTCAGTTACTAGTCTGCTCTCTTTTCATCAGCTAGAATTTCAAGGAACCTAATGGTGGCTTCTTAGTCTTGGCTTGCTAATTATTTCAAGGCTGTCATGAAGTACCATTGCTATGCTATACCCTAGAAAGATAAGCTTCTATTCCAAACCTTTCAAAGAATAGGTGAACAATTAATCGGGACTGGGTTTCAACTACTTACGAATAAATCGCACTTAGATCGCTGTAACATCTCTCTATCTCGCACTCTATGAAGTATTGAGCTTCTAGACTACAGAACTGGCACTAATAATCTCTTTGTGGAAGCAAACGGATTCTAAGCTACAAAGGACGATTGTAGTGTTTGGCGATATACGAACCAGTGAGCTTTACTTACTAAGAATTCCCACGTGTAAACACAGAGAAGATCCCTTCTCACTGGAATTATCGTTAGATGACCCAGAAAAAGTAGTATCAGATGAAAGAAGATTATCTACGTACATTCTGTTAACACAACAAGAACAAGTAACACCATACTGAGAGGCTAAGTAGCAAGAACAGTTCGAGGAATATGGGTGGAATGTTTGTTGCAGTGCTGAGTGTCGTGTTTGTGGAAATATACCCAGGTAATATGAAGGCTATAGCCTCTCCACCAATCATGTTACAATAACCGTGCTTGCAGAAGAAAGTTCTTACAGCCCGTTAAGGTTCAAGGCATGCCAATGTATCATCTAGAGTGGTAGATTCTACGCGAAGTGAAAATCTGACAAGAAACAGAAGTTCACAGATCTTACTCTTATGTTATCTAATTAGACATAACAAACCAAAATTGTTTGTGAACAGGCAAATAGTGACATACTGATAGAGAAAGTAGAGTGTTCGCAACTGGCAAACAGAGGAACTAGGGATTGCAATGCAATATTTAATAACTCTGCTAGTGGGTTGGCCCCATCCTCTGAAAAGACGAATTCTGGAAATCACATTCACTAAAAGCATAAAGCACAAAGCACAAAGCCATGACTGAAATTTTGATTTTTTTTAGAAGTACAAACCGCAAGACAAGCACTACTTTCTATGTCCTAAGTAATCAGCTAACCGCCTTGATTGAATAGAAGCTGAAGCTTGCCCAAACCGCTGTGATGGATTAATGCACTTTTGAAGGTCCGCCATAAGTCATGCCATAACTGAAAATAGGCGTTTTGTGATGAAAAGTCGTTCATGAGAGTGGTCATGCATGCTAAGTAAGAGTCGAGAGATAATTTTTGTGCTAGGGCCACCCGTATGCAATCTAAGCGCCAGGGAAGTCCTGTTCTGTATATGCCTTGTGTCCAATGCCACTGATGTGAGAAGAGCCGAATTTGCGAGCACAGAAAAGTCTAGCCACAAATGAGGATCCAACGCCAGAAGAAAATCGTCGAAACGAGAAGAAAAGTCAAACGGCTCAGGGTATGTCGCTAAAGACAAAGCTGCTTCGGTTCATGGTCGCCTACAAGACGTAAAAAGCCACGCTCAGATTCGTACCGTAGTTTACTGCATGAATTCTACCACACGCTTTCATAGGAGATAGGCGCGACGCCTATTTACCTCCACGGTTGTTCTTCTTGGGCTTGGCCACAGTGCTCCATCCATCATCAGCTGGTGCATCAGGATCGGCCTCAACAACCGGAGCTGGTGAAGAAACAGTGGGAGACGAGACTCGACCGTTCGAGTTTTGTCGTCCTCCTCTGCCTTCATCAAAGTGCCGTGGGCCACGTCCTGGACCGTCACCT
>Ga0247734_1001794_pt1 | contig 15508 bp, 10 predicted proteins | sample UWRJL103311B2_FD_180933 | JGI IMG/M metagenome (GOLD analysis project Ga0247734, IMG submission 180933) | Plant litter microbial communities from Arlington Agricultural Research Station in Wisconsin, United States - UWRJ-L103-311B-2 | ecosystem: Environmental > Terrestrial > Plant litter >... | reverse complement strand
ATTTTATAGTATATATAGTAGTTAGTATTCCTTAGTTAGAAGCTTTATATTTAAAATCTTATAGTATTTAATTTATATTATTTACTTAGTAATAGAATTAATTTTACTTAATTTAACCCAACTAATAATTGCCTCTTTTTTCTTATACCAATCCGACGTTTAGTTTAGAACTATCCGAGTAGAATTCTAGAATATTATAATTATACTTGTATATCCTTTCTCTAATCAGAAATCGGGTTAATAAATTATACTTTTCCCTGATAGGTGACTAGAGATCTATATTGAGCTTGACTTAGAAAGGCTTTACACAGTAGAGTACAATATTCTTCCTGGCAAGTTATATAATCGCTAATGTGAAGTCAAAAAAGAATAATAGAATACAGCGAGCGGGAACGACTCTTACTTGGGTCGTTGGTGGGTCGTTGGTGGCCTTTGTCACTGCAAAAGATAGTTGTGCAAGGCAAGATATAAAGTGTACAAAAGAAGCTGAAAATAGTCTACCTGGTTCTTCAAAGTTTAAAAGTGAGTCAGTTTGGCTAAGCAAGCTACAAAGTCAAAGGCAGAAACATAGTTATAAGTACAAGTTTGCTCCTTATAGCAAAGATTATATGTTATAGATCGCAAAATGCACTACCTGCTCTGGAATTGCAGCGAAATTATTTCTAAAAGCCTAGCTTTACCTGTGATAAGCGTCTTATAAGTCCGCCAATTTGATGTTAAGACATTAAACTAATCCCTAGGAAGTAAAACCACTTTACATATTATTGATTATATTGTTGTTTGACCTTTTGAGAGTTAATAAATCAGTCGGAGGTTATTACTTGTATACACAAATCGCAATACAACGCATTGTATATCGAAGTTGAAGAAGGCAATAAGTACTAGCGGCTTGAGATTTCAGGGTGGCTGGCGAATTGCCTCGTTCGAATAATGATTTGGTCAAAGTACATTGTTTCTTAAGCTTAGTAAGTTTTTGTTGTCGACGTGTATTAATGGTTCGACTCATTGAGGAAAAACTTAGTTGGATAGAAATGAACTAATGGTAAACCGAGTGTGCTACTCTATGATAGGGACTCTAATGCTACTATTAGCATAACTAAACCACTATCCCACGCTCTTATGGCTTCTTCCTATTCTTTTTGATATACTTGCCTTTGTAATTTTGTATATACAATCGTTTGATCGGCTTTGATGTATATATTACAACGCTCTTCTACCTCTCTACGGCGACCACAATTGTAATATTTATCCTTTATTGATCTAAGCAAATTTGACAACATTCTAGTCCAATTATAAAATGCTTTAATCTTGTAATATAAATATAATCGCTTCTGCATGCTATCTATCTTGTCTGTCAAATCCACTCTCCTGGCAATAACTTCGCAACTGGAACATGGCTCCTACGTAAATCACTAAACATACGTATGGCTAATCAACCACTAGCCCGAATATATTCGAAGCCACAGTGACTCGTCTATCGGCGCTCTCTTATTGCTTGCGGATGTCACCCTTCACATTGGTGTTATTCACCTCGATAATATGCGTGCCATTCGATGGCGGTGCTCAAACGCTGGGTTATCACATAATGTTATTGTATACAGTGAACTTGATTACTGCCGGATACTCGATTCATTTCTGCTTGACCAAGCGGACCTCCGCTTTGACGTCCTCATCACCTTCGCTGCTGGACTAATCCTCGACTATGGAATATATAATGTTGTCACGTGCGGTATAGTCTCAAAACATGTGCACCTCTTCAATACGCGTGCTTATAATGCTCATGATCTTGGCTTTACATCGTGGGGGCAGTATAGTTGTCAATTATACCATCTGGACCCCCCAACCTAACAGCTGGCCCAACTCTCACATCTGCGGTCGAAAATCGGCACTGCTATCTAGCAATGTGTGAAACTTCTCAAAGACAAACCGATGATCCTGATCCAGCTGCCCCAAGCCTTGCAATCCATCCCAAAATATCCCAAATATCTCGCTGACTGCTAACTTGAGTGTTATAAACACAATCTAATTCGAGTAATAGCTCTGCTGTAGATACGTAAAGCTTTGGTAATTTTGCTATATTTCCGCCTATATAATCAATAGGCAAGCTTGTGGGAAAATGTATTTGGTCTATATGTCTCAGCCCGCTAAAATCAGCCTCAATAGAGTGGCCCTACGTGAAGCAGGGTCTACTGTACAGGCAGTACCAAAACCTTAATTCTGTTAATCCCTGAGTTCTCTTGTACCTTTTAAGTTAGCCAAAACTTAACCAATCATAGTACTTACTTATATCCTGGGACTCTCCAGGTTCTCAACCTTGGAACTACTGAAATAACGAGATAAAGATAATGGAGTAAACAAAAGAAGAAGGGATTAGGACTAGAGCAGATAACAGTAGTTAATAAGGTGCCAACCAGTCGAAAGATGTTATCCTAGAAGCTAAATTACTCCCGAAATATTTCCTCCTAAGAGTCACAATGGTCCTATAATCCCACAGGCCTCCTGGACCCTTTCTCCTGGGATCCATTGGTATCCTAGGAGCTTTCCTCCCAGGATACCGCTACACCTAGAAGCATAGAGGTTCCTAAAATCATCTTGTTACATATTAAGTGAAGCTTCTCCTACAGCAGCCGCATTCTGAGCCGATCAGAGACCAGAATGAAGTTGCCTTGGCACGCTCTATATAGCAGCGATCTGCTTCCACCGAACCCTATTTTAGTAATTGGGATCTAGAAGCTGCATAGTATCTTCAACTCTTTTGTGCTAGAACGCACGCAGCTATACCGTGAACTATAAATGCCTTCTTGTTGCCCGGATTTTATACAGGTAAGACATTTTATAAACTCTTTTTGCTTTATTTCTAATATTATATTCTTGCGTGCTATATCCTGGGAGGTTTTGCTTATAAGTGTGCTCTCTGTCGAGCCTAATACTGTTTACTATAACTCTTCGAATTTGACTAATTCTAGTATACTATTAAGAATTAGAAATGGGGATGCTGGACAAAGTAGATTAGTTAAACGTATAAGGCAGCCCTAGATTATACTATGGCATTTGATTATTTTGATATACTAATAGCTGTTATTTGTATTTAGCTTTTGTAGATATATTTATTAACTTAGTAATTGCTAACAGTTCGGATCCCTTCGCTATAAAGTGGTATACTAATAATATTACTATAACAATTCATTACCTATAGAAGGGCATTATTAATATTGGGATTACCTATAATTTAGTTGTAGAGCAGATTACTATTAAGCAGGGTATTATACTATCGCTAATATATTATACGTTTTGTAACTATTTCCTAATTATTAGGCTAAGGTCTAATTTAGCAGGAATTATTATAAGTAATAGTACAAATGTTCTAGATTTATTTTTATAGCTATATTCAAAAGCCGAGTTAATAAGAAGCGGGATATCTGTGCGATTCTTAAGTTAATATAATAAAAGCGTAATAAATACCAAGGAGTCGGAACTTTAATTTGGTATTGAACAGGTTAGTTGAGTTGTTTCGTTTATTATCTTTATTAAAGCACTGTTATAACCTGGCATAGGTGCCTGCTTTTGGAAGGGCACCTATTAGAGGTATGCCCACGATATAAAAGGTACCTATAAGGAAAAGGCACATATTAAGAATAGGCATCTATCAAGCAAAAAGCACCTATCTATAATAACTATTATAATAGGAAATAGATAATTAAATATAACAATTAGCTAGTAACTAAATTTGGGTAGTTCTTAGTATAGTTGGTTCTAACCTAGAGTTAGAACTACTATTATATAATAGATCCTAGAATTCTAAGATTTTAGGGATTCTAGGATCTTAGGACCTTATTTTGATATAAAGGGTTCTATATAAATAGAATAATTTTATTCGATAAAAGCTTTATATTTAAAATATTATAGTTAATAATATAGATTGTTTACTTAGTAACAACTTTAATTCTATTTAAAAACCCCGAATTCTATTCAACTACTTCTCTTGTAATACTAACCCGACTACCCTTTAGCCCTACACGGTAATATATTAGGAACTTTACACCTGCCTTTTGCCTACTAGACTAAAATGGATCATCGCGTCCTCCCCATACTCGGCCCCACCTCGATGGAGTATCTTATAAATCCTTTGTAGATACCCAGAAAGTGTGGTCAGTTTAAGTGGAACTATTCGCTTATGGCCGAAGGCAAGACCTGTACTTGTAGTATTACGATCAGTATACTGTTAAGCTTCAGTATACTATCGCTAACACTAACCAAATTAGAGATGATTACTACTAAAATATGGGGTGCGGTCGCTTGGAGTTGGTCAACAACTCCTAGTGATTAATGCTAGACATCTCGTAACAGTTTTGAAGTTTTTATCAATTGGAAACCATAAAGTTCTCTAGTAATCCTCGGTAGTAAGCGCCAAATATTACATACACTAAAGCCAAAATATCTGCCTTTTGCAAGAACAATACCCAACACTTCCTAGACCATGACCATATCGACTTGCCTTTCCAGATACCTATAATGCTGAGGGCAAAAAAACATAAGTCTTAACTTCCAACATCGCAGAATATGCACCATCTCAACCTTTATAGCTTACACAAGCCAAGTGGAATGGTCAAGGAGGTTTCTTAGATTTTTTCTTGATGTTTGGTTCCGTACTCTTTGATAAGAATATCGGTATCATTCTCATTGAAAGGCTCAATAACCGTTGTTGCGAATTGTCTTGCCGGGACCTTCATGGCGAAAAGAACATCAAGCTCGTGGTATGATCTGTTCCAAGTTTCAGGAAGCCGGTAGTAACTCCATACAAACATACAGAAACAGGTTCCACCCCAAACGAAACCGGTGTAGCCCTTTAGGTTCCAGGCCTGGGGATTCATGAAATATTGCTGAAGGGTTCCGGCAACGGTACCAGTTATGTTTGAAGCATCACGGGCGAGACAGATGGTCTTCTGGCGGAGACGGGTAGAGCCCATTTCTGCGGGAAGAGCCCAGCCGAGCTGTCCCACTGAGAGTTGGAAGATGAATGTCCAGAGAAGGGTGAGGACGGCTTGGGCCATGCCAACTGATGCTTTGCCTGTCCAAACATTGAGAACACCGATGAGCATTAGCACGAAGCACATACCAGCCAGTCCCCAGGTGTAGATTGTACGGCGGCCAAAGTATGGCATCAAGGCGAACCAATTGATGAAGCAACCAACGAGAGCAAGGCCTGTTCCACCAAGAGCGAGAGAATAGGTGGCGTCAGTACCAAGGCCAACTTGAGAGAAGAAGTAGGAACTGTTATAGGCGAAGCTGATACCACAGAGGATTTGACCGGCGAACACGACGCAAGCGATTTCAGTACGGCGAAGCTCAAAGCCCTTGAAGCAATCAAGGTAGCTAGTTCCAACGGAGAGCTGCACTTCGAGGTTGTTGGTGTATACTATGGTGGCGAGGGTATTCTTTGGGTCGATGTGGGTGGCCAATGGAGACTGAAGGCGGCGAAGAGACTCCTCGGCCTCCTCCATGCGGTTCATTCTGACAAGATACCATGGAGATTCTGGAGCCATGTAGACAAGTGGGATGAGGAAAACTGGCCAGATCCATTGAATGGCGAATGGAATCTTGTAGCCCCATGAATCGAGGCGAGTAGAAAGACCTTTTAGAATGGCAGCAGAGATGAATTGACCGATAATAAAGCACATATTGGTGTACGAGGTCATATAGGTGCGGAGGGATGTCGGAAGGACCTCAGATGCGTAAGCCGGAGATGTGGTAGCCAGAATACCCCATGGAACACCGCAAAGAATCTCACCGACTGTGAGAACAATGAGGTTTGGCGCGAAGAAGACAATGAAGATTGCCATAGACAAGAAGATGAGAGCACCCAAGACAACACGTCTAGAGCCATACTTGGAGACAAGGTAACCATTGAGAAGACATCCAAAGACGGAACCGACTCCAGAAGATTGTGAGAGACCAGCTTGCCAAGCAGGAGTCAGTTGGTAGCCGACAGGTGTGGACGATGTTACGCCCACAAAGTGGCCATATTTAATGAGGAAGGATGCTAGGCAAAGTCAGCAAGGATTCGGGAGTATGTATCGTTTGAGTGCCTACGGTATGCGAAGAAGTTTGACAGGAGGTTGGTATCATATCCTTCCATAATAACACAGGTTGAGAAAACCAACGACCATAAAATTGCCTTTGGGTAGGCCTTGATGGCATCACGGACACTGAGATTCTTCTCGTCGATGATGCCTTGTTGCGCTTCTTGCTTGACTACTGTGCTGGCAATCTTCTCCTCGTCTTTTTGTAAGCTACCAGAGTTCCCGTCGGACTCGAGCTGTCGGACATCGATGCTATTCTTTTCCATGACGACCGATCTGAAGAAGATTCTCCTAAATTATCGAAAGAAAAAGAAGATGAATCTTCGACTGATTGTTGCTTGGAGTGCTGGGAGGAAGTGCGATGCTGATCTTTGGGAGGATTTCATGAGCTTTACATATCACTCTTAAATGCTCGCGACTACGATGCTCCCGTGGGGAACATGGAGCACCACATTTTTGCGCGAGCATGCGCTCTGGAGAAAGTGGATCAAGCGGAGAAAGTCTGGGGCCATGGGGTTGAATTCCTCCTAAAGCGGAATAACGAGGTGGTCCAGACGTTATACTTTCATATAATTTGTATATTTAGAGTCAAGAAATATAAGAGGTATAAGAATTTAATAATCATATTACTAGTAAATTAACATCAAAATAAAATGTTTTTATTCTTAATAATTATAAAAATTAGAATTATAAAATAAATTCTGATATTATTTTATTAAGCGTAGAGGAAAATGGAGCTACGCTGTATATTGTTTTAGTAGTAGATTGCTGCACTTCCAGGATTGAATTATATACTAATAATTTTAGCTGTTTCTTCAACTAAAACTATTTATTGGCCATAACGGATATACTGCAACTCATTGAGCTGGGATCCTGGCGTTACTGGCGGCGGAATTCACCATTAGCGGCGGAACTGACAGCTAGCGGCGGAATTCATGGCTAGCGGCGGTTCTCAACGACTAGCGGCGCTCAGCGACTAGCGGTGGAACCCATAACTTGGAATTCCGCCACTACTAGCCGTTGGTAAGATCGCATCCGCCAATCATGTTCAGTTATACCCCGGCCCCTGGCCCTTTTAACAATGGCCCCAGCAAACAGAGTCAACCAGCAGACGCAATGATACAGTGCGCGCCGGTCATTCTGTAGAGCATCTCAATGCGAAGCAAGGGTTCCTCCAGTAGTAGAACGCCAATGTCCGACAATTACCCCAAGCGACTAATCGCTCTCCAGTCTTCCTCTGACACTAATGTAATGCACCCCAGACAGTAGGGGCCCATTACTAGGAGGAACCGGCTGGGATGGCCGAGCGTGGAGACGTAGTCTCGGGGTTCTGATCTAGATAGTGCACTTGTCGGAGAAATGAGTATTTAATTCTAAATGATTCGATTAACATGTTCACCTCTTTAAGTTTTTGCTCTACTCACGTCTGATATCTACATGAGAAGCAATCTCGACCACCCGTCAAACAATCTTATCCTGCAATGACACGAACCACAAACCGCGCAATTCCTGATAGGTCCAGAACCAGTCGTGAGTTCGCCTGTTCTTTGAACACCACCTTAAACGCCCTTCTCGGGGCGTTTATAATATAAAGTAACTAACTAGATGTAGCTATCGTCGTCGACGGAACTTCATTCGCTCTCAATGGCAAAAACATTTCCTACCGCTTCCATGTCGACAGCGCAACTGGCGAACTTATCCTGGACCACTTCGGTGGTCCTGTAACTGAAGATCCCGTGGCACAGATCGGCTCCAACGGCGGAGGATGGTCAACCCAAGCCCATCTCAGACGCGAGTTTCCTGATCATGGTCGGGGAGACTTCAGAAGCCCGGCTGTTCACATCAAACACGGCGAAGGCTATGCACTGTGCCACTTCAAATATCAATCTCATACAATTATGAACGGCAAACCCTCTCTATCTAACCTACCATGTACATTTGGCTCCGATGATGAGGTTTCAACTCTTATTATCCATCTATGGGACAGCTGCAGTTCGGTTGCGGCAGATCTGTCATATTCGATATTTCCCAACCACGACGCCATAGTGCGCAGCGTCAAGATCACGAATAAAGGCAAAGATACAATAAGCGTCGAGAAGCTAGCCAGTCTGGGCGTTGATTTTCCACATGAAGACTACGACATGCTCCAGCTACAGGGCGAGTGGACGCGAGAATGTACTAGAACTCGCCGTAAAGTCGACTACGGGCTTCAAGGGTAGGTGAAATTTCCTGAACTTAAGATATCCTCTTTCTAACTATAATCCAGCTTCGGGAGCACCACTGGCTACTCTTCACACTATCACAATCCCTTCCTTTCTCTCGTCTCGTCGAGCACAACAGAATCTCAAGGTGAAGCCTGGGGCTTCTCCCTCGTTTACACAGGTTCATTTAACATCGAGGTTGAGAAGAGTCCCCAGGGGTTCACGCGTGTCCTTGTCGGTATGAATCCTTTTCAACTCTCATTGCCGCTAAAGGCAGGAGACTCTTTGGAATCTCCAGAGTGTGTGTCCGTATTCTCGAATATGGGCATTGGTGACATGTCACGCAAGTTCCATCGTCTGTATCGCCAAAATCTTATCAAAAGCAAGTTTGTTAACGAGCCTCGACCAGTCCTTCTAAACAGTTGGGAGGGCCTTTACTTCGATTTTGACGAGAGCACCATCTATAGGCTTGCCCAAGCTTCTGCAAATCTAGGTTGTAAACTCTTTGTGTTGGATGACGGCTGGTTTGGAGATGAGTACCCTCGCATTGACGACAAAGCCGGCTTAGGCGACTGGGTGGTGAACCCCAAGAGGTTTCCGAACGGCCTGAAGCCGCTTGTAGAGAATATTACCAAGCTTGAAGCCGCAAACTCGAAGGAAACCCTGCAGTTCGGTCTCTGGTTTGAACCTGAGATGATCAATCAGAGCTCGAAACTCTACGAAGAGCATCCCGAATGGGTCTTATCTGCCGGCGACTATCCACGCAGTGAGACTCGTCAGCAGCTCGTCTTGAATTTAGCGCTTCCTGAGGTTCAGGACTTCATTATCACCGCCGTCGCAAACATTCTAGATAACGCGCCCATCACCTATGTCAAGTGGGACAACAATCGAGGCATGCACGAAAGTCCAACCCCTGCCAATCACCATGCCTATATCATAGGCATGTATCGTGTTTATGAGGTGTTGACTTCACGATTCCCTGAAGTCCTCTGGGAAGGCTGCGCATCTGGTGGTGGTCGATTTGATGCTGGCACCTTGCAGTATTTCCCACAAGTCTGGACATCCGACAACACAGATGCTCTTGATCGGATCCACATTCAATTCGGTACATCTTTGGTTTACCCTCCATCGACGATGGGGGCACACGTATCTGCTGTACCGAATGAAGTTACCGGACGCACAACTCCAATCAAATTCCGAGCTCACGTAGCCATGATGGCAGGGTCTTTTGGATTTGAGCTCGACCCGGATGCTTTGCCCGAAGAGGACAAGGCGCAGATTCCTAATCTGATTGCACTCGCAGAGAAAATCAACCCTATAGTCATAGGAGGAGACATGTGGCGTTTGACTCTGCCTGATACTTCCAACTATCCAGCGGCCCTCTTCATCTCGGAAGATGGCAACGAGGCTGTTTTGTTTGCTTTCCAGATTCGATCAATGTCCGTTCACAATTACCCTTTGCTTCGCCTAGAGGGATTGGATCCACATGCGATGTATAAACTCGACGGCGAGCAGACACTATCTGGTGCAACCCTGATGAACGGTGGCATTCAGTATCGATTTGGGTCTGACTACGACAGCAAGGTTGTGTTCCTGGAAAAGGTATAGAACGCCAAATATCTAAGCCGCGTTATCGGGCTATAAAGCCTCATCAAATCTTCTTCACCCAGCGAGTATGGACTGCTTCCTCAGGACTTAATTCCCAAGTTTTTGACAATTAAAGTGGCTGTAAGTTGGTAAGACAACAGGAGTGGTAACCGCGTCGTGTCAAACTACACACAAAGAGGGGCTGGTTTCGGCAAGTAATATACCATTACCTAATAGATATTGTTGGAAATATGACGGAGAGATCACGGCAAATGCAGTGTTGTCAGTCTACACTACCAGGCTGGGATATGTCTCAGATATAAAGACAAATCTACGCAATGTGCAAACTGCCAGCGTAACTAGTGTCCCACATGATCTTCAATTGACCAATACAGTAAAAGCTCGCTATTTCCTCCAACATTTTTTACGCGCGTTATATATCCTCTCCTTTGCCCTCTACTTATATGCCTCGTAATGTTGAAGTATCCATTGCTTAACTGTATTGTGTGACTTTGGTAGCCATGACTTGATATTTTTATTAAGCTAATAGAGGAGATCTCGAAAGGCAGGGCATTCGATCATTCATGAAATAAATCTGACAAAAAGCACCTCGAGGTGATTTCTATTGGTTGAATCTCCACTTTTCTCTTCAAGGTGATGTCGCTTCTGAGGAACCTGATCTTCAAGTTTCATTGCACCCTTAGTTGACCTATTATAACTTTGGGTATTGCACCTAACAAATAGGGGCAACGGGGCGTTGGTTGGTACTGAGATATGAAGAGGCTGAATAGGTTCTGGGTTGTTCTATAGGAATAGAACGCGTTACTAAGTAAATGTAAGGTTTCAAAGGCAGAGTGATACAGTATTCAAAGATATCGATTCTCATCAACTAGTCAAATCTTATACAAACTAATCTCACCCTTCTCTAAGCTCTGCTTCCCTCACTTTATATCGAAGGCCAGTCGAAGCCTTATCGAATAGGACGCGGGGTATTACAACGCATATTCTCTTACTTCAGCGCCATGATTTACAACCTCTTCCCTTTACCCGAGCAGGTGATCCTTGGTCAGGTGACCCTACCCAACGTCTCATACAAGGCCCTGACATCAAGCAAACATATATCAACACCGTGCCTGCCTTTTCCCTACTAGACAGAAATGATCTGAATCACAGGTTCCCAGGGTTGAAGCGGCGGTGCTTTCAGCGCTAAGGGAGTGATACCATATTATAACAACCGGACAAATTCAGTCATGCAAACAGAGACCTTTCAATCAACACCTCGGTCCCACTTCATCCATGGTTGTGACTACTTAGCGCATTATGTGGAGACGTTCAAGCGAAAGATTCCGGGAAACCCGTACCGCTTAGGAAACTAGAGTGGAAGTGATTGGCGAGCATTTAATTCCTGAACGAAGTTTCGCAGCGGAAGGTCGTTCAGGGATTAAAGCACGGATGTGTCGTATGATTCACTTTGGTGAGAGCACATTATTCGTTTAAACCTTATATCGTTTATCTAAACTTTCAGCAACGGGAACTCTAACTAGCAAGCTGGATCCCCAGGTATATTTCTACATCTAAACATATCTTGTTCGAGTATCTTCTTAATTGTGGCAGCAATTGAACTCTTATCACCGCAGTGTAGATGATTTGACACAGGTTATCGGACAACAAGACATAGTATGATCATCACCACCAACTTGAGGGCTATTTGGAGCAGGCTGATAATGTACATATCTAGGCCCTCACGCAGTTAATTGAGCGTCTAACGAAGTCCAGCGACCCAGTTACCGAATTACAAGAGATTACAAAGCATGTGAAATCCGCGTCAGTCTGTTCCTCTAACCGGACAGCGAATAAGACAAGCAAACATGCAAAGCTTGAACTGCTTTTTAAGAGCAACTTTACAGACCGACAACCTGATATCCAGAGCGTTCTACAGACGAGACTGACAGAATGGGAAGAGAACCCTTTCTCTTTTTGGGGGAGTGTCGATTCACTGTCACCACTGAAAATGCCCGACACCGTCCGTTGTTTGAATGCTTATATCGATGGCTGGCGTTAAGAAATCAATTATTAATCCAGCACAAAGACGGCTCTCTCTAGACATACTGCATCGATTTCGGGCAGGTGTCGAAAGCAGGATTAAATATTTAGTTAAATCCTCACAAGCGAAGGTCAAGAAAGGTTCAACTTACAAGTCTCTTTTAATAACCGTAGTCTCTACATTAGTCTGTGAACCAAGAAACACTGTTAAAGTATTTAGGAAAAGTGTGCGGCACGATTTTGAGTTGGTGAACAATATAACTAGTTGCCAATTGGAATGCTCTTGAGCATTGGAGATGTTCCCTCTGATAAAATGTAAGTGCTCTGTTGCGAAATCATGATTCGTACTTTAACGCTAGCTTATTAGGGAAAGATGTGCCCCAGATATGTTCAAACAGATGATGGAAGATACTCACGGGGGTCTTAGTTCTGGCTTGAAAGATAGATTAAACAAGGTAGCAACTCAGCTGATGAACGTAATCTGGAATAACGAGCTCGAATTTCAACAATTAGATGTTAATATAATGAGTCATATATCCCCGGTTCATGGTAGGTCACTTCTTAAGAACTTTTGCCGGCTCTCAACCCTCTGCTGAAAAGTTTTGCTAATCCACTACAGCTGGGAAACGGAAGAATACAGGTCGTGACGGTTGTTTAAGGAAGAAAAGATGCTCCAAAGTTAGCGCTATCTTCATTCACCTCTTGCTGCAGCTGCCTGCCATCCTCATTATCATTGTCATTGTCGTAGCCCTCATCCTCCTGCTCCTCCTCCAGCGCAATGAAACCAGGTACTCAACCTAGATCAGGTCAAATAAAAACTGTTCTTTCATTATCTTCCTAAACTTCGCACAAAATAAATTTTACAGTAGACTCGCTTTCTTGGTTGTGATGATATCCAAAGCTCAACCTCACTTGCTCAGTTCCGAATACTGTCCTATCGAACACATTGCGACAGCTCGGGAACATGCGGCCTGTGGAGTGTCCTGAGGTTCAAATGAGGCCCCCTGTAACCAGACCCTGGAGACCTGGCTCTCAAAATCAGCCAATGGGATCACAAAGACACCAATATGGGGATGTTTTCTTTGGAACATTTTGTGTTATGTCAAATCAAACCCTAAACTCACGAGTAAGGAGTCATGAATTCATCAGTGTGGTGATTTTCCAAACCGCCAATTTTGCGCACTGCAAAAGACGTGGTTTTGAGCAACTGTGTTTGGTCATAAATTATGATAAAACATAAACAGAATCGAGAGCAATGAATTGCTATAAGAATCGCGCCAGTTTCTCAATCGACTTGAGATGTAAGTTTACTTCCGTTCTCAATAAGAAAAAGACACCGAGTGCATCGGCGATACATCACATCCGACACCCAAACATTGGCCATGTCTGCCAAATCAGCTCCTTCGGCGACCATCAGCGACGATAGTGGCATGTAAGCAAACCACCTGCACTCAGTGAGGTACTAGTTGACTGACATCAAACAAGCATCGGAAAGAGAGCTGTCACCGTGATGCTCGACCAATACCTCGCCAATGCTCCAACCATCACCGAGAAACTGGCATTTCCCCAACCGCCGAAGAAGACGGCAAAAGCAGTTGGAGACAATCCGAGGGAAGCAGAGGAGTTTCTTTCCAAATGGCAGGCTTCATGGGAAAAGAGAGGATGATCCAATACCAGCTGGGGGTTTCCTCAAATTAGTCGCTGGAATTAGGCTGGAGCTAGGGTGTAGGGTGTTTGGGTGTGCTACAGACTGATGAGCCTCATCGCACTACACATGTGGTTAGCTTTTTTGCGTAGCAGAGGAATTACACATGTACATGGAACTTGATATGCCCTGCCTCACATTGCAAACATTGCAAATAATACCGTTTAATTTTGGAATGTGCTTGTCGATTTGGCATTAGCAATGTTACTGAGACGAGATAAATACGTGAAGACAATGTCCAAGATTGAGACATCTGCTCCTCACGGCAGTCTTAACAACCATATAGAATATACTGGCCCTAACACGTTGACCCGTGCATATTTGCCACCTGCCTCCATCTTGCGCCTATTGCTTCGGTCATGCCGCTCAATAACCTTGAGAATATTGTGATTGGTCGAAGGTAAAGGGCTCAGAGCCACACCACTGCGAATAGTCAATAGTCAAAAGACATATCCGGTTGACTCATATCCAGCATGTTCTCTCCGTAACTTTGTGATGGCTCAATTGCGCTTTCTTGTATCGTCGAGTTGGCTTGTACTTGACCGTCGACTAGTGTAGGCTGATAATTCAAGTCCTCTATATTTGGAGGTTGGTCTAGCAAACTTTTTTGGCTCGTGGTCTCCATGGATGAATGTTGACTTCCTAACGCCACGCCACTATCTGCAATCGAGCCCGTCGGAGTTGGCGTTGGAGGCATGTTAGCGTTATTTTGCCTAAGAGGTGATACTAACTCTGAAGAGAGAGTCGAACGCATATATCCCTCAAATAGACTGTCGATCCCCTGAGCAAATACTCTGTCTAGATACATCCTGCGCTGTTCTGCGGTGATATTCAATCTTGAGAAAGCTGGATCGGACTCAATCTGTTCCGTCAACACGGATGGCCCGTAATTCGCGCAGTATTCACGGAATAGATACATTTCCATGGACAGACCTGCGTCCATGTAAGCAGATATTGGTCGTCGAAGTCCTGGAAAATAGTCTTTTGGGAATATTATTTCCCAGATTACGAACCACTGGTCTTCTTCACTGAGCTTCGGATTGGATTTCCGAGACACCTGCTTCTCCTGTTCATGCGAGAGCCCTTCAAGGAGAGCCCTGTCCTTATATTGGCATGTGTTAAGGTTTAGATGGCTGAAAAGACTCTGTTCATCCAAGAAGTTTGTCTCTAAACAACGCTGGCAATACCGTTTAGGGGTATGTCGCCTGGAAAGATGCTGTTTAAGATCTCCAATCCTCCTGAGTTTTTTCGAGCAACAGCTTCGGTGTTTGATTGGGTCCAATTTCAAGTACGGACAAGCAAGCAACCTCAACAATCTACCCTGACTAAGGTTAATTTTCTTGCGTGGAGGCCTAAGGAACCCATCTTAGCCAGCATCATCATCATCATCCTCTTGGTCTCTGCCTCGCTTTCGACACTGGTTGGAAGTGCCTGCAGTAGTAGAAGATCCAGTTGCAGGCGCCCGTGTTACGGACCCTTCCCCATTCCCGCTGGGAGACAGCTGACAATGGACTATACTTTGGAATCCTGAGAGAAGTCCTTGAAGCAAAGTGTTGAGAAATGAATACGCCGGTTCGTTGCTGTCCAAAGGTTCAATTTGTTCCGAATAATCAGATATTGAGAGCAAGTCCGAATCCAAGGACTCGTCTAGAGATCCCGTTGTAGCAATAGAATGAGAATTTACCGCGAGCATATTTTGATCGTTGGACGACGAACAGCTCCCCCGGTGTTCTGTATGGAAACTCCAGAGGCCATGTTCTGGGACTGAATGAGTAAATCCACCAGTGATCGATGGCCTCGAGACGGACTCGTCATTTTCATGCGGATGAAGCACGGAGAGGCTGCCTTCCAGGTCAGTTGGAGTTGGATTGTGAGACAAGTTTCTTGGGCTA
>Ga0247734_1001792_pt1 | contig 15517 bp, 11 predicted proteins | sample UWRJL103311B2_FD_180933 | JGI IMG/M metagenome (GOLD analysis project Ga0247734, IMG submission 180933) | Plant litter microbial communities from Arlington Agricultural Research Station in Wisconsin, United States - UWRJ-L103-311B-2 | ecosystem: Environmental > Terrestrial > Plant litter >... | reverse complement strand
CCACCGTCTCCATTTTCGACACTAGCCTTTTCATAGACGGATATAACATCTTTGACAGCGGATTCTGGGGAGCTTGGACCTTGAAAGTCAGGAGCATAGTCGCCAAACTTCCCTAACAATTCTCCTAATTTCCCCAACTGTTGGGGAGTTGCTAGAACAGAATAAGTCAAACTTGGGAGTAATTGATACAAGGAAAGGTCATACCATCATTGTAGTGTCCCACCTCAACCATCCCGGGGCAAATAGAAATAAATAAAACCCCATCCTTGCCATACTGAGCATTGAACTTGGCAACTGCGGTATTGAGTCCTGCTTTGCTGATAGCATATACTGAGGATGTAGCGATCTGGAACCTATTGATGCTATCTAGATCCGCATGGCTACTTGACATGGCGACTACTTTCTTCGCTTTTCCTTTAAGAATAAGGGGAATAAACAAGTTAAACAAGTGGATCTGGCCAATCACATTGATTTTGAAACACTCCAATAACTCTTCCTCGAGTCCCTTAGGATCGCTGCCACTGTTTATATAAAACATATCAGTCTCTGGCTAGTTTGACTATATAAATTTGCACTTACAGCACTCCTATTGGGTCAAACGGATCATATTTTGTCACCAGACCTGCATTGGCGATAAGATAGTCGAGGCTACCACCTGTAATTTTGGCAACATCTGTTGCGGATTGCTTAAAACGTTAGTAGCTGCGTAACAGACCACCGATGGTTCAATACTTTTAAAGCACCATAGTCAGTGATGTCCGCCTGCAAAAGGTGTAGATTCCCCCGTGTCTTTAGTTCGGAAGGCAAATTCTCCTCCGTTCTAAGTTTGTCCCGAACTATCCCGACGACAGTATTACTCGGATTGGCTGATAGTTGCCGTAGGAACTCTAACTATTTGAACTGTTCAGTCTGTTTTTACGGCACCCAGTGTATGTGTAGACTCACTCCAATGCCCCTAGAAGCTCCAGTCACAACGTATGATGACATCCTGAACAAGGTGGATGAGTGAATAGAAAAAAGCAAATTCTTTCACTGTTTGATCATAGAATTAACCCAAAGGCATAGACAAAATACAGAAAACATATGGAGCTTTGTAATATATATATAATCACGTTCCAAGTGAACTCTCAAGTTTGGGTTCTGGGCAAGGATTGCTTAATCTGTCACCGCGACCGAGCGATCGACCAACCCCTCTTCTCCGCTTCATATCTGAGGTCTTCAATTTGTAATTTGTAGAGATAAAGGTGTGTAAATTGCCCATTAAGAGTTCCGAATGTTACACCTAACTAAATCTGTGTATTGTTCGGAAATCTTCAGCTATGGCTTAGCTCGTACGGATTCAGCCGCCACTAATTGTGCGACAACATACCATTCGCTAGTGCGTACCGTATAACGTCAGCGTTTGGAAGGTTGTCATGTACTCTATATGACTCGACAAGATTAAATGAGCATAGCGCCACCTTCGTACTCCAAAGCGCCCGACCTGAGAAATAAGCTTACTAGCGCATAACTACATTAGCGTAAATGCACGCTGTGGTAAACGATCAAAAAGAAGCAACTTTCCTTCGGATATCACCTTCCACACCACAGCAATATAGCCACTTGAGCTTGATCCAAGCAGATTCGGAGTGTGCCACGCACTTGGGGGGAAAATGGCAAGCAGAAGCTGCGGCACGTGTAGAGGTGGGGTGCAAGATGACTTTCAAGAATTATTCGCTAACTTTTGTTTTCAGACCGAAGAATCCTTTGTGACCGCACCACCCCGACTTGCGTGCATTGTTCGGAATCAAACAGAGCCTGCAAGGGGTACGGTCTCCGTCTCTCTTGGCCGAAGGCAAATGATGGTAGGCGCGCAGTCGTTGGAAAGCCTGCGGTGTGTAGGAGTAAGATCCGGCGTTTATCCGATAATCCCCAGGTCGATGCATCTTCTTGGGACATTGAAATGCACCACCGTCTGTCAACAGCAATAACCAAGGGTAATTATTGTCTTAGCTTTAGGGTCATAAGAGCATACCATTAAAGTATTATAGAATATATGCAACCTGCTCTTGGTATCCTCATATCTTGGAACCCTTTCAAGTTAGAGGTTGGTGAAAATGAGTTATTTCAGTACTGTAAGTAATTGATACTAAACCTCCAAACAAATTTATCACTAAACAAACACAGTTCAATCTACTGTTTCCCGGTCACTGACAACACTTGGACATGACCCTACGGATGTGGGCAATGTCCTTATTCGTATGGCCTTACCTAGTAACACACCATCGGCTGCTGCAGTTTTCCGAGCCTTGCTTGCTTTATCTTCATTGCATCGCTATGGGCTCCAATCTCAAGCAGCTGATCTTAAGATCTCTGCTATTGCAGCCCTTGCAGCTGCCTCAAAAAGTAACATAGGTCCAAAGGAAGCTATCCAGCACGTTGCTGCAGGAATGCTGCTTTGCTCATTTGAGGTTCGCTTTAGAAATCAAACCTGAAAATCAAACAATATATTGACAGCACTGAATAGATCCAAGAAGTTTCATGCATCTCAAGCGATTGGACATGGTACCTCAGAGGCGTCAAGAGCGTTATAAAGGCTGCATCTCTTAACGATTTTGCCAAAGATAGTGATTTTGCCACGCTTTTGAATTGGGTATACTATCATGATGTATTAGCACGATTCAGTCTCTGCTACTGGCGCCGTCAAACAAAGACAATTCAGTGGCCGCGAGCAAGTCTGTGTGCACAGGTGCGTATCAAGTACACCCGACTCCAGTAGTTCACTGACTCTTCAGAAGAACAATGAAACCTCTTCCACATTTTCCACTTTAGAAATGCTCTCGACAGTTTGCGAAACAGTGTCGACAAGACCAGCTTATACGATGTCTGGGGAAGGTCTCAATGACTATAAAGGTTTCTTGAAGATATTGGACTGGAAGATCAGAAATAATCCACCCTTACCCACAAGTAGCAACTCTCCAGAATCGATTATGCTTGCGGAACTCTTTCAGCTTGCAACCTTAGTGTACCTTGATCGTGCATCTGGAAACCTGCTCGACCAAGAGGCCAGAACTCAGGAACGTATCAGTAAAGCATTTACCATACTTTCCCAGCTTCCAACCTGTGAGCGACAATTTCCTTTGTTCCTCCTGGGATGTGAGGCGCGAACAGATGAACAACGGGTCACCATCTTTGATCTGATCTCCAATACTGAGAAGAACACCTCCTCAAGATCATTCATGTATACCAAGAGATTGCTTCAGGCCATCTGGGTCCAAGATGATCTTGCTACTCAACAAATCGACTATACAAACAAGCTGAGTGCTATGATTAGCTGTTGCTCTACCCTCCCTACTTTTGTCTAGTAAAGAAGTTGGCACCCAGAAGCGTAGTCACAGGACATCTCAATTCTTATCTTGAAAAAGAAATTGCTTCAGGTTACTGTTCAACTTCAAGCAGCGGAAACAAAACTTAGTTAGCTGAGGGTCCTAAATTATTGCTGAAGTATAATATTATACCACAAGTTCTCTTAATTTGGTTGGCAGATTTAGTCCATAAAATTTTTCACCTTTAGAGGAATCTTTCTAGATGTTGCGTTTCTAAAAACTGAACAAACCGATCTCAAGCTGCTTAGAGAAACATGTTCTTAAATGTGCCGAGAGTTTGTATCGGCAGACTTGCAGAGTATGACATAGATACGACTCAACTTGTATATTTCGCTGAGTTTGAAAACCTTTGATCTTCTTCAGATTGTCTTCGTTGGTGTTTCAGATCAATTGGTGTTAACCCATAATTCCAAAATGACATCTTACTCGAAACAAGCTTGCCTTAGCTACCTAAATAGTGTTACGTTCAGTAATGGCTTTCTGAGTTCACTTTTCAGCAATCGATTTGACATAGCTGAGTTTGGAGTAAGTACCGCATACCATCGTACGAAACACATATAATCAGATCAGGTCTAGTGTGATTTAGTTCTATGTAGGGAGGTTCAGATTCGTATGAAGTTGATCTACAGGCAACTAGAATTACATAGGCTCTTTAGTCTAATAGTAAGCTTCACCGTTTAAAGTTTAGAGGCCCAAGAGTCTACGCTCACTAGTCTTGAATAAACAATATCTTCATGGATGCCTTACTATCTTGATTAAACGCAGTTTTTCGTTGGTTGGCAAAATCTTTGGGAGATAAACCACAAGAAGGATTCTCAGGTAGCATTGACAATCGGGAACATTTCCCGGCCGTGCTCACGGGTAAGCATGTCATCTTTCGCTGACATGCAGACCGCAAATCGCTAACCCAAGCACTTCAATGATCTCATCACTTTTAATTGGCGGTTGCCTGCATTGAAGGAGCTGAGAATTCTAGTCTGTCACTGGAGGGCTGAAAATGTGATATATTTGATGACTCAACTCCAGCATGTCAGCCCAGGATAATATTATGTCTATCTCTTTGAAAGCCAGGCGACTGCGACAATATATTACCCCGCCTCCGTGTATTATATTGTAAGTGGGATATCTTATTGTTATGTAATATGAGATCAGACTTTTAGAAGTCTATTACAAAATTTATGATTGGATAAATTCCGAGCTAAAAAGTTGCGCATAGAATGGTAGAATACACCAGAACAGGGTAGTGCATTCATTGTAAGAGGCATATATATATGTATAGATTATCGATAGAGGCGCTATGATGGCTAGAGTCAAATGTGTTTATCCACGAGGGAACGGAGTACTTTAAGGGTTGATAAGGAACTTAGATGCTAAGATAGTACCAGCAAGTTGAGATATATGATAAAGCCCACCAGCTCAAAAATGGCAAAGACTGGACAGTGAAGACCGGATACGCTCAGAAAAATGGATAGAATCAGTTTATATAGATTTCAGTTTCAGTAAATTAAAATTATATACTGGGAGTATATAAAGTGGAGCTTAAACTATGTACTGCCTGGATGTTGGCGAAATGCGTTTCCATCTGTGTTTGGGCAACGACGCAGCCAAGACTTTGAGTGATCTTTCTTGCAAGATAGGAGCGACAGGGGTATTTTCAAAATGTTCGTGGCTGCAGTCAAATGTGGCACTACATTAGTAGCGGCATTATACGAACATGATAGTCTCATTGAGCATGGGTCTATATTCCAATATACATCCAGAGCGTTTCAACCAGGGTTGCAAAATAGGAATACCCATAACTATGCATAAAACTAATGAGCTAGGGCAAGGTTTGGCGTCATAACTTCTACGCGTGTCTATTGCCATGCAAATCTTATCGGGGTGCACTTTTGTATAGAGTGTAGAACGAGTGAGCTGGAAGTGTTTCCATGGTAAATGAGCGGTGAAGTGAGGCATGAAAGAGCTTGTAATACCTTTCAAGTGTTTAAGGTCCTTGAATATCCCTTTGCTCACATAAACTAGCAAGATTCTGCGACTACTATCTTCTAGCTCTTAGTGCCGGCATATCTGGATTGAAATCTCGTCTCGATGTTTACCTTACCATCTGGTCTTGCCAAAAGGACTACACCTGACTGTTTTCTCGCCTGCCTTGATTGTGCAAAGTCTAAAGCAAAATGCGAAAAAAAGGTTAGCCATGACTGGCAATGAGGATAAATTTAGTTGTGCGTACATCGCTAACTTTAAGATCAATGAAAAGTTTCCCTGTGAGAGATGCGTAAGGAGAAACATAAAGTGTCAAGTGCGCTTGACACAGAGAGGACCAGGTCGCTCGAGTGGTTTTCGCGCTGGGAGGCGACACTCTTCGAAGAGTACAGAGACATCAATAAAACAGAACTTGAATGACTCAGTCTCATCGGGACCCCAGGAAACAACCAAATTGGAGTCTCAGACCAACATCGGGCAATATATAAGCGGCAACACTACTTATTCTCAACCCGGCTGTAAGACCGATCCATACATTGATGTCTTTCTTCCGATAGATGATCAACTCGATACTCAATATCTAGATGATATACAATATTTATGCTCTACTGAAACTGGCAAGGAAGAGCAGTGTCTAAACATCTCTTTGGATCCTTTTATGCAGGAAAGCTATTTCCAGTTGCCAGACATTGATGACTTCTCTAGAGCAGCAAATATGGATTCACAAGATGATCCGTTTAATCTCTCGTTGTCATCTGGATCACAGTCATCATATGCTCTGACTCCAGAAGCCTTTCACTCCGCCCTAGAGACCGACTCTTCTATTCATAATGAGCAGCTTACCCGAACGTTCATTATTTCCAGTGAATTAACCGAGAGCCAGTACTCAGGGTTAGAAGGATGGCCTATTTTTCAATGCAATCCCATTACACCATCTAACTCCTGTCCCGATAACACAAAGGACCACCTAAAGACTATGTTCTCTGCCCTTGATTCACAACAGTGGTCTCGGAATGATCACAGTCTATACGTTCAGCATACTACAGTGGAGCAGATTCTTGATGGTACAAGAGATAGGCTTAACGCGACGATACAAAAGTACTCCAACAAAGCTCAGAAGATTCACGGTTTAATCAACTCACACAACCAAAGCAATACGTACGAGGGGATGACGCCGATTTATCTAATATTACCTGCTGCAAACATTTTGGAAGCAATGATTTATAATTGCATAAATTCTTTCCAGCACTATTATCCCTTCATAACCACAGCTTCACTCAAACCAAATGAAATACTTGAGAGTGGAAACAACACGGTGATATCAAGCCTAAAATTAGTCCTCTTATTGACAGCTGGCGCCATGAACTCCGGGGCCAAAGAGAAGTATCGACTTGGGCATGGTCTTCTGGAAATCTGCCGTATATGGTTGTTTCAGCTTGCGTCGAAAAACACAAAACTCTGGACAAGCCCTGAAATTCTACACTGTGTCTTACTTTTCACGATTTTGGGTGCATGGAGTGGAGACAAGTGGCAGATAGACGTATGAACATCCCCTAACCATAATCACTTTAGAATACACAGCTGACGGTTTCAGACTGCAATCTATCAAAAGGCAATGTATTTGGAAGTAGGTATCGAAATCTATCATGTAATCAGAAGTTCTCTCTAACAGTATAGATGATTCAAAAGAGTGGATTTTTACATCAAGAAATGTGTCAGCATACAACATTGAATCCTCCTTCTGAGCTTGTCAAAAGATGGAAGATATGGAAAGAGCAAGAGGCAAGGAACAGGTAAGTCTCTCAAAATCAGGCGGCAATTTAGGATTAACAGTGAGTCTCATTAGATTGGTATATTCCTGGGTGATTCTCGATCAAGAAATCTGCTTATTCCAAGACTCAATCTCAACCTTGTTCACATCTTCGACAGATTTCAACACCCCGGTGCCAAGCCCAGATGCTATCTTTCATACAAACTCTGCAGAAAAATGGGCTCAAGAATTGGACAAATCCAGCCGGACCAATCCATCTTCGCCATCATTAAGAGAGTACCTGAAACGCTTCAGGGAGACAGAAAACGTCAACGAGTTGAGGGATCTGCCTTCCATAGTTATCCGACTGGTGCTCTGCTATATCCAGATGCTTGTTATGCAGATCCGTGTCAACATTACTGATACTTCTTGCGGCGGAAAGTCTTTCAGAGCCGTTTTAGTATCTGTTCGTCTTGACGAAGCTCGAGATCTTCTCCAAAAGTGGTACGCTCTTGTGAAGTGTAAAATTATTGAGGAGGCATGTCCAACTATTCGTGCAGCAATGATTTTGTACCACCTCATCGTTCTTAACACTCTTGTTAGCTTCCCTGAAATAGAGCGATTAGCACGCGAAGAAAACGCAATGCCGTCAGATGAATCTTCCTATGGGAAGCGACCTCACCACCTTGAAGATACTCAACATATATACTTTCACTGCGGTCAGATACTTGGTATCATTCGATCTACGCCAGAACACGAGAGACCTCCTTGGTGGCCAGGAGCCATCTATCGTGTTGCATTAATAGCTTGGGCAAACAGCATGGTTTGTCAACATATGGACTGGTCATCAGCCGAGAACTCTCGTAAAAACCTCCAAGTTGTTGTTCTTGATACTTTGTTAGCAGATCATCCGCTAGCCGAAGCCTATCTTAGCAAGAAAGAAGGTATTCCTATGTTTTCTGACAATAGTGGTATCACAGTGTCATTAAAAGTCCCGGGGTTAGTTTTAGCCCACTGTGCTAATTTCCTCGGGACCAATCCCCAGACTAGTTTTATCAAAGGTATTCGGCAGAAGCTACTAAGCTTGATAGAGCGGTGGAAATGGATAGAATAGATAGAAGGGAGAGTAATATTACTAGATGTAATATGGCATAAATCAGCATACAAATAAGAGTAGACAAACTTACTCAGTAGGTTATTCGAACTGAACACATATACTCCCCTAACCTGCTTTGTAATCGGTTGCATAATGTTGGTATAATGGATTCATATTAGTTATGTAAGATATTGTATAATATGGGATATGGTAGCCTTGAGTATACCTTCTGCAGTGGCGCTAGAGCTAGTTGAGTAGTACTGCAGCTATCTGAATATAGAATAACAACTTGGCTAGCAAACCAGATTGTATATCAGTTCACTACATGGGTTTTTGTTTTGTTTATAGAATAAACGATATTATAAAATTGCCCTGTTGACTGACTGGTATCATGTGTTGTGTTATTTCGAATGTTTAAAGGTGTTTTTATTTTGATCATTTAATTCCTGCTAGATTCTCATCAAACTATTTCAAATAAGTGATTCAAATGGGTGCAAAAGATAAATCATAAGTTCGCTAGGCTTGGCGTGTCATGGCTCTAATGTCACGAAGAGGGGAGGATCCTCAAACGTAAAGGTATGGGTCTTGAATTTTATTGTAGTTTAAAGAACAGAAGGGGTTTCTCGTTATGGAGAGCTATATACAGTAGTGCCAGGAGCTAAGGGGTTGATGCCTGAGGCCATAACATAGCGTCTCTTTCAGACTATTGTAATGATGTAATTTAGTGATATCAGGGCCTAGGACGTAAAACTACTCGTACCGTAAAGAATTAGTGGGAATTGGCTTATCGAACGTCGTTTGAAATAAGATAAATAAACAGTTGTTTGGTCTACCCTTGTGCAAAGCCATATAATTAAAAATCGCCATCTATTACTAAACCAGATCCACTCTAAAAAGTCAATTCGCCATCAGGCTCGCATATAAGTGTCACCACCCTATTCTTGACCAATTTGTTCACTAACTAAATCTCCCAAGGTTGTGAGGGTAGTGGCGTCTGCTAACAGCGTGAGGAATGGAATATCGACTTTAAAAGCTTGGTAGAACCACGTCCGAAACTCAGCCGCCAACATACTGTCCATTCCAAACTTTGCTAGCGATCTTGCGACATCAATTTTGTCAATTTGCATCAGAATGAGGTTCGAGAAACGCTTCAATATCACCGACATCACAGCTTCGTGGATGGACTGGTCTCCGCCACCGCTCTCAAGTGCCTCCGCAAGTTCAGCAGGGAGGCCAGAATTGTTCTTCAAATCACCGTCCTCGTCGCTATTAAGCGCTGATGCCAGAAGGCTTGCCCTAGGATCATTGAGGGTTGGGTTGGAGACTTCAAAGCCCGCCTTTCTAAGATTCTTCATTCCAATAGGTTCGAGGCCAGTAAGAATGTGGGAAGAGGCATAGGTATCATATGTAGTTTCACTCTTGCAAGACAGTGAGATGTCGATGATCTGAAGAAGCTCGTCCTCATTAATCGCTTGGATTCCCTTCCGTAGCAGTAATGCCTCGATTTCCGGATTTTCGTGCAGATAGCCAACTTCGGAAATCATTCCAAGTCCAATAGAAATGCCTGGTAGTCCTTTGCTCTTCAAAAATCGAGCAAATATATCGAGGAAGTAATTAGCTGCGCAGTAATTACCCTCGGTTGCTGTACCAACACTACCAGAGATCGAGCTTGTCATCAAGAAAAAGTCCAAGTCGCTGGATCGACCTTCGATCGCGTTGTAAAGGTTCCAAGAACCCACTAGTTTTGGATCGATACCGGTATGCCAGTATTCGTTAGACATGCTAGTCCAAAGTGCCTCCTGTATTTTGTTAAAAGTCTGTGCAACAAATAGGTGAAACCGATTTTCTTACGTCGAGGCCCATTGCCGCCTGAATTACCCCTCCAATTGGTCCTTGGATCGAGTTAACCGCTTTTTGCACATCAGAATAGATCCCAACATCGCCTCGCACCACTTCCACCTCTGCCCCAGAAGCCACAAGGTCATCGACCAACAAGCGTGCAGATTTCCGGTCTGTACCGCTGCGGCCAATGAAAACAAACTTCTTTGCGCCTCTCTTGACCATCCATTTCGAAACCGATGCGCCTAGTCCGCCAAGACAGCCAATCAAGAGATAAGTTTTCTCGGCTTTGAAAGTAGAGTCGAACTTTGAAGGCAAGGTCTAAGTGATAGAGTGTTAGAGTCGAATCGGTGCAAATCTTCTGTAGGAAACTTACAGGGATCAGAGAGTTATCGTTCTCTAAAGAGATTGCAACTTTTCCCATGCGATTACCCAATCCAAAATATCGATATGCTTGGGTTATCTCGGAAACATCGTACACTTTTAGCGGCTTTACCGCCCTAATCTTTTTCTGCCGATAGAGGGACATAGTTTCGGCAATAAGACTATAGCATGAATCAGCCAAGAATGTCTTTATTGGGGATCATAAATTCACTTACTTTGACCATATAGTGTAAAGCTTAGGCTGTTTATCGTTGTAAAGATAACTCAGATCAAAAGCGGTAAAGGTCACATTTTTTTGGAAAAGTGCCATATCAAGTTTTCCGGAGTCAACAATGTCACGCTTGCCGACTTCGACAAACCTCCCAAACTGGGCACAAGCCCTCCAGCTATCATGTAAAAGATCTCCTGTCAAAGAATTCAATACAATATCGACACCTTCTCCTCCAGTTGCTGCAAGAACGTCCGGAAGGAATGATGAGTCTCGAGAATTAAAGATCTGTTCCCTCTTCAATCCAAACTCTCTTACCAAATAATCCTTTTTCTCCTCCGTGCTTACCGTCGCATAGATATTAGCGTCAACCAGCTGGGCAATTTGAATAGCAGCTATCCCAAGTCCTCCTGCTGCAGAGTGGATCAGCACCGACTCGCCAGGTTGAATATGAGCTCGATGATGCAATGCATATATTGCTGTCACAAAGGCAACTGGCAATGTAGCAACAATATTGAAGTCCTCGTCGTCTTCCAGCTTTTGACAAGCCCATTCAGGAAAACGTTCGTGAGTCAAGAAGTGCCCTGGCGCCATCACTACTACTCTGTCACCAACGGCAAGACGATGAATATTACTGTCGGCGACCTGTGTAACAATTCCACTGCATTCCAGCTTGCACCCAGCATCTGGAGTTTCCACTTTGCCCGCAAGCGCGTAAAAATCCTATAATCACTTTAGCATTAATCATTTGAAAAAATAGCATAGAATATTTTACCTTAGCGTTTAGCCCTACTGACTTCACTTCTACTTCGATAGTGCCCGGAGCTAGAGGGGAGAGGTTGGGTCTCTCTTGCTTAAACGAAAGAGTATCGAACTGTCCAACCGTTCCAATTGTGAGTCGAGCTGGTTTAGAGTCTCCAAGCCGAGTCAAGGTTGGGATCTCGCCTTGCTTTTCACGAAATATGCGGTTCATATTCTCCTCGGGCACCATTCTGCTGATATGAAGTATATCGTTGTGCATTATAAACTCGTAGTCAGATGCGTTTGAATGATGGATTTGATCTACCAGGGTATCGAGAATATGCATAGTGTCCATGGTTTGCTCGGAAGGATTCAATCCTATGTTGAATATGTTTAGAGAAGGTTGCTCCAACATGAGTGCTCGCGATAAGCCAGACATTAAAGCATAGTCTGGGTTTTCTCCTACAAAGCTATTGCCACCAGTGATCCAAACTAAGTTAACGGCATTGTCTGTGATCAGTTTGATTTTGACCATTTCTTCGGCTGTTAGGGTCGACATTAATGGCCTAGTTAGCTCAATAGTTGAGATAACAGTAGAGTTTGGCTTGATTATTCCTTCGGCCAAACTGTGAAGTAAAATACGATCTACTGATTGTCCAAGTGTGCTTGAGAGATTTGAAACCCACGCATCATTGAAAGAGGTTTGCTCTGGCTCTTCAACGATAAGAATGTTGCGGGGCTTTTTGTTACCTTGATCTACTTTTGTTGACGATAATCTGGAAATCCCAATCGTCTGTCCCGATGCTGTTGCAGCAGTTATGGTAGAGTGTTCAGCGTACGAAACTGTTGATTTTGACGAAAGAAAGAGGATCGTTCCGCCGTTGCGATCAAGAAATCCGGAGAATGCAGCGAAATCATGATCTGCAAGCTCTTCTGGCACAATCAGAACATCGTACACACCTTGGCCATCGCTTTTAATGGGCTTGGGATCTTCAAGAGAGTGAAGGCTGTCTACTTCGTTGATGGATATTTCGCTGTTGTTGGAGAGCTGGCCTCTGGCATACGACTTGATACGTTTAAACGGGCTGTCTATTCTGACTAAGCTTAATAGCTTTTTGCTGAGACTTGTGGGTGTGTTTAGTTCTAGAATGCGCAAATTCGGGTCTTTGTGCGTTATGAGATCTAATGCAGCAGCGAGTTCGAAATCTTCGGTCTGTTCCCAGTTAGCTCATAATTACATTCTCTCTCCCTTCTTCAAGACTCACCTTCTCACATGACTTGAGGTAGTAAGCCAACCCTTTGCTAGACATCATCGCTATATCTGGCTTCCAGAGAACTCTTAGCATTGGCTCCCGGTTCATTTCCTCTTGTACCTGTGCTGCTCCCTGATATCTCGTCGCGTGCACGTTTGTAAGGCGACCATATACATGACCCTTTCCATCATGAAGGGCCGCGTGGATTAAGTTTGTAGCAAACCCAACCTTATCTGCTGATCCATCGATGATGTAAACATCTTGGGGTGATGGTCGAGGTGCTTGAAATTTTGCTTCGTCAATCGACACAGGAACATAGGGCCCGAGCTCAGGAATAACCCCTGAAGTGCTTGCAATTATGCCTGCTTGCAACATGGCATCGATTGTAATAGGGTGAACAATGTATCTTGATTCCGTGGAGGCGCCTTGTCCACCACCCTGTCTGAGGTTTGTCTTTGCAACTGCGTGTCTCCCAGTCTTTGCTCTAGGAGTTTGAATATCGGTGATGGAGGTAAATGCCGGCCCAAATTTAAGACCGACCTTAATGAACTGTGCGTACCAGTTGCGGATAGCTAGACTTTCGAGGTCAACAGTAGATGGTAGATTGCCTCCAGAAGCCAACGTATCCAGGGTATTGCCGATGCTGATCTCACCCGTTGCATGGGTGATGGTAACCTCATCTTCAACTGTTGTAATTTCAAACCGCCACCATACATTTGACTTGGTAGTACCAGTGAGAGCCATTGGAACAAGAGATGTAAATAGTTCTGCGCCAGCATCGTTGCTTTTTGCACTGAGTACCAGTGCCTTAAGAATGTTAATGTTGCGCAGATGAACAGATGGATAATCATCCACAGTCTTATCAGTCATTTGACACACTGCTTCAATAGCCATAGCGATGTAACCAGCCCCAGGGAATACTGGCGTCTCTTCCAATCTGTGATCATTGAGCCATGGTAAATCCTCAATTCGCAATACATTTCGCCACATTCCATCAACCTTATTACCACCTGGAATTTGGGAACCAAGAAGGTCGTGGTGTGGATATTTACGGTTTCGGTACTCAATACTTTGACGGGACTCGCTCCAAAGTACGGAGTCATAAGTCCAGGCATATGGTGGGAGATGTTGCAAGGTCATTCCTTGGGCACTAATATTCACAACATTCCCAACCGCCATACCATGGTTAGTACTGGTTCCGCCGCTTATACTGTCATCAGCGTGAACGTGATTGACCTTTGCAAAATCGATGCTGTGTCCATGGAGGAACAGGGTGCCAACCATATTCAATAAACATGTTGTGGCGTGCTTTCCGCGAGTAAGGGCTGTAGAGTAGTGAACAGCTTGGTCGGGGATCTTCTGCTGGGCTTTAGTCTGTTTAATTGGAAGCTCCAAGGCGGAGTGTGGTCCCAGCTCAATGAAGTGGTATTTGGTGGTCGTAAGTAGAGCCGAAACAGCATCACTAAAACGTACGGGGGACTCTAAATTCGAACGCCAGTAACTTGGCAAGATCTTACCACTTACAGCCGCCCCAGTAACAGAAGATATCCATCGCGCCCTGTCTTTAGGAATCTTCAAGCCAGGGGAGGAAGATAGCTGTGATAGTCGTTCGTGTAACAAGTATTCATATTTAGGCCCGAGGAGCTCCATGTGTGGAGAATGGTACGCACGACCATCAGTATTGAGCTTGCGAGCAAATATATTCTTTTCTTTCAGATGAGCAATCAGTGTTTCAATCGCTGTGGCGTCACCACTTATAGTAACACTCTCTGGCGAGTTAATGCATGCTACAGTGATAAACCTCTCGAGTCCTAGACTGTTGATTTCCTCTTGTGCAGTATCTTTCCCTAACCCAGCGGCCATCATGGCTCCCTGAACAGGATTTTTACTGTTACCTACAACATATCCACGATAGTATGCAATAACAATAGCCTCTGCTGCTGTCAGGAATCCGGATGCAAAAGCAGCACCAATCTCTCCAGACGAATGACCGACAACTGCTTCGGCCTGGATTCCCCAACTTTGTAGCAACTGCACATATGCAATTTGTAGCGCTGTACAGACAGGCTGAGACCTCGTGACATGGTTTATTTGAGACTCTTCTTTGTCATCCCGTATGGCTTGCTCCAATGTCCATTTGGGAGCTTCAGGAAGATCCATGAGCACATTGTCGAGATCAACAATACTCTGTCGGAAGGAGGGGAATTCTTCCATCAACTCCAATCCCATCTGCGCCCATTGTGCACCCTGACCGGTAAATACAAAGGCTATGGGCAGCTTCGAGTAAGTCTGGTTGCCCATGTTTACAAATTTCTCTGGACTCAGGTTCTCATAGAGCGTTTCCTGTGAAGCCAAAGTGAAAGCTCGCGTTGCTAGTTTCGACCGCCTGGTACCCAATGTATAAGCAAGATCAACCACGTTTACATTAGATAAATCCATAGATGACAGATTCTGGATCTGTGCTTTTAATGATGCTGGGGATCCTGCCGAAACTGGGACAAGAAAGCTTTGGCGTAGTTTAGACAATTCTTCAGACGAAGGGCCCAGTCGTGGGGGCATAAATGCGATGGGTGATTCTAAAATAGCGTGGGAATTTGCACCACCATAGCCAAAAGAATTTATTCCCGCACGAAGTGTGGTTCTTCCCAAGGTGAACGCAGGGTTGCCAGTTGGCCAATCAGTCTGTCCAGTGACAATTTGAACACCTCTTCGTTCCATCTGAATTTTGGGATTCACATTGGCTACGCCTATTGTTGGTGGAATTGATTGTCTCTCTAGGGCGAGTGCAACTTTGAATATGCTAGAGAACCCAGATGCAGCCTCTGAGTGCCCCAGATTTGTCTTGACAGAACCAATAAGTAGTGGATTCCCAACCATCCGATTTTTGAAAACCCTGGA
>Ga0247734_1001791_pt1 | contig 15527 bp, 29 predicted proteins | sample UWRJL103311B2_FD_180933 | JGI IMG/M metagenome (GOLD analysis project Ga0247734, IMG submission 180933) | Plant litter microbial communities from Arlington Agricultural Research Station in Wisconsin, United States - UWRJ-L103-311B-2 | ecosystem: Environmental > Terrestrial > Plant litter >... | reverse complement strand
CATGAGCGAAGACAGGGAAATGGCAATGAAAGTGGCGATCAAAGCATTGCTGCTTGCGGCGAAGGACCAGGGTTTGCATGTCGACGATCTATGCGATGAGGCGGTGCAACTGATCAACGGCCGGCCCGGGCTTGAATCGCATGAAGCTATTGCCGTGGCCACCATCCGGCACCTAGCGTTCGAGGTATCGATCAGGGGATAACGCCTGGAAGGCATATCGTTAGTTGGCTACGCTTTACGTTCATGCAAATTGGAGGACGTCATGAGCGAGGATCGAGAAGTAGCTCTGGAGTTGGCGTTGACCGCTGTAATTCAAACTGCCCGTCACGCTGGGATGGATGTCAATGAGCTGGCGGAGTTTGCTGCTGAGCTGCTGGTAGCCAACGAGTCTCAACCGGAATGGCACCTAGACCAAGCAATCTTAGAGATAGAGCACAGTGTGGAAATGGTTTCCCGGGAATGACCGGTGAGCTGACCGCTAATAACGCCTGAGCTCTGTATCTGCCGAATCCCGACCAGCTGCGTACTAATTTGATGCTTTGGATAAAAATATCGCTACGCTCTCAAGACTACCAAGGAGATGGTCATGAGTGATAACCGGGAAGATGCCATGAAGATGGCGATCAAGGCGCTGCTGGTCACGGCAAAAAAACAGGGAGTCCGCATGGATACGCTATGCGACGGCGCCGTAGAATTCATCGGACACTACCCGGCACTCGATCGGCAGGGCTTGGTGGCCGCAACCACGATTCGCCGAATTGCCTATGACGTGCTACTGGATCGCTGAAGCGCTGAGCTGGCCGTCTGGCGGATTCGTTGTCAAAGCGTCACATGTTCTGAACTAACAAACACCGAAAGCTTCCACTAGTTAAGCTAAACGGCTGCTCTGTGGATAGCGCTATGACTCCTATTGAAAAGTTGATGACCTGGAATCGCCAGTGGCGCCTTGGCGCCGGCATGCTGCTTTGTAGGGCATGTCATGCGCAGCAGATTGAGGCAGAGCGCGCCGTTGCTTTCAAACACGATCCCGGCTGTGAATCGGAAAACCTTCATAGCTTTCCCTGGAATGATCTCGACGCAACGTCAGTAAAACCGGTTCAGCTTCCCCAGGCCCTGGAACCGATCCTGCAGCCATCCATTCCTTTCTGAATAGCCTACGCTTATGTCTCCACCGATATGGAGAAGGTCATGGGCGAAGAAAGGGAAAGGGTGTTTAGGATGGCGTTGCGTGCTGTGCTGCTGGCAGCGGTGGAGCAGGGGTTGAATCTCGACGCGCTGTCAGAGGCAGCGATCGACTCAATGCTCAATGACGTTGGGTACATGCCAGAGGATGTCGCTCAGGCTGTCATTGCTATTGAGGTGGCGGCTGATGCTGTGGTGTGATCAGGCTGGAATGATCGTGATGCAGGTGCTGACCAGGGTGCCAGACGTCTTGAACGAGGCATCTGGCAGATTCACGATGCTGCCGGCGTGTGCCGAAACGATACCTCGGAAGTCACGCGACAATGCATCCTCCCGAAACATGACGCCAGTCGGCATAACCGCAACCAGCAGGCCGCGCGGTTTCAGAAATTTCAGGGCATGCAAGACGTGGTGGATATCGCTACGTTTCTTATCGAATGGCGGGTTCATCACCACGCGATCATATTGTGGGGCTGGCTCTACTGTCAGAAAATCGCCGAGGTGAACTGAGCGGTACCCTGCACTGTGGAGATGTTGGGCGTTTTCAGGAAGCAGTTCGACACAGTCCACTACCAAGCCAGCTGCTTCCAGCGCTTCGGCAATCGCGCCGCGTCCGGCGGAAGGTTCCAGAGCGACCATGCCTTTAGAAATTTGCCCAAGTTCCAGCAGCTTCTCGACCACTGGTGGCGGAGTAGGGAAGTAACCGAAGTCCTGAGGCACAGTGACTTCGCCGGTCATGATGATGTTCTCGATCGCGTCAGCCGCGTCGCTTTCGAACAGATGAGCTTTAGCCTTGGTGTTCCACTTCCCGCCAGCCGCTTTCAGCGTTTTGTCCAGGCGGGAATAAAGCCCGCGCTCAAGCTGGCCTCCGGTGATGAAAAGTTTGTTACCTTCGGTTCGGGACGCGCTAAGCAGCGCCATGACGTCAGTTGCGACCTTCATGCGTTTTCTCCATGCAGAATCAAGCCTCCGAAAGTTCGGTGGCGAATAGGTTGGTGGTGGGTTATAGGTGGTGACCGGCATGGAGCCGGATCAAGGGGGGGGATTATGAGCAGCAGGCCAAGTAACAAGGATCTCGCCATTGCTCTTGGTATTACCGAGAACGAAGTTGGAATATTCTTGCTGCACTGTGAGGAGATGGCTGTACCGGGGCGCTGGATGCTTACCTTCGCCGCTGAGGCATCAGATGATCTGCGGCGAAAGGCTAAATTGAACAAGGCGCTAATACGAACAGTGCAACTGCCTCCGACGAAGTAGCCGCAGGTTTCGGGGGTTGCACTGGCGGAATCGTTATCTCGGATCGAAGGCGCCGATAGACAGCTTCGCGGCTTCACCGATTTGTTTGTCCAGCACGGCCTTGAACTCTTCGGCAATGGCCTCGCGCTGAACCTCTTCACCGACCCAGCGCAATTTCAGTACCGGGACCGGGCCGCTGGTGATCACCGAAATGCGCAGATTGATCTGCTGCTCGGTCAGTCCCTCAAATGGGATCACGTTGAACAGCAACGCCGTTGGCAAAGTTTCCTTACTGCGCGCCTCGATCTGATCCATGGCGCTACGGCTGGCGCTGGTGTCGCCCACGGTGGTTTCCGATTCGCTGGTGGCTTTAACCGTGATCGTGCGTACGGCAGCGATTGCCTTCGCCACTGGGATCGGATTGCCCGCGTCATCGACTGGCGTCAGGTACTGGTGCCAATCTTCGATCCAGTCGCTCAGCTCTTTTTGTGCCAGGCGGTTGCCTGCAATCTGCTGTGCGGCCGTATAACCCGCGGTTGCCTTCAGCTTCAAGGCCGCTCGGTCATCCGCATGGCCGGGATTGGCGGTATCGCCCAGATTGAACAACAAGGTGCAGCTCATCTGGTCCTGATCAATGAAGCCGCGAGCGCTGGCGCCTGCACGGTCAAGCACGTAGGCGCTGAAGTCGGCCAGCGAGTGGGTCGAGAACGTGCCACGGAAGCGGCTGCGAAATGCCTGGTACTTTTCTAGATCCAGCACTTTTGCACCTTCCGGCAGTACCGCCGTGGGCGTGAAGGTCGGCAACGCTTTGCCGGTGGCTTCGAGTGCAGTGTCGGTGATCAGTTGAATCGCTTCTTTCGTCAAGGACATGTTTCGGTCTCTTCTGGGTGGTGAGTGGAATTAGGAACGACGAGGAATCGGCGCTTCGTCGCGGGTAAACATCTGGTCGTGCTTTTCCTGAAATAGCGTGACCTTGCCGCCTGTGCCGACGTGCATCGGCGTGTCGAGGCTGGTGTTCTCGCTGCGGTCGCCGCGCTTAGTCGGCACCTTGTAAGCGAGCTTGTGCTTCACCTTCACCTGGTGTGTCTCACCGATCTGGGTGATGTCGAGCGTGATCACCAGTTTGCCGGGCTTGCCGTTGTCAACGACGCCGCCGGCGACTTCTGAGAGAGCGTGGCCAATCTGGCTGGCGAAGGCGCCGCCGTTGAGTTCGTTGAGGAACTCGGCGGTATCTGTAGGTGTTGGCATTGTGGATGCTCCGAGATGGGCGCAAGCCCGCTGGGTGGTAGGTGGTGTTGTGGTTCGCGCTTACGGCGCTGAGAGGATTTGAAAAGGCGTTTCACGCGGCGACCTTCAACTGGTTCCACGCGCCGACAGACGCAAACAACGCTGAAACCTTCGATTCAGGGATGGGCATGATTCCGGGTACGGCGAGCCAGCCCATGCCAACGCGATGGTTTGGGTTACAGTCGTCTCGGACTTCGTTGTAGAAGTGCTCGATCACGTCCGATAGGCGTTCGACGCGATGTATGCCATCCGGCCTGATGTCGATTGACTTGATGTACTGGGCGCCGTCCTGCCGCACGCAGATAGCGGCGATGTAGATGGTCCAGCGATGCGCGATATCGCAGAGGGCATCGGCAACCTGTTTGACCAGGATCTGTTTCCCGGACTTCCAGCTGAGCATGATCTGGAGGCCGCTCGGGTCGATGCTGATGACGGCCGCGTGATTGGTACCCAGCAGCGCGCGCATGCTCCGTTCGACCTGGACCTTGCGGTTGCACGGTTTGCGCTTGCTCATATTGCCTCCGTGATCCGTCGAACCTGCTGGCGATCAGCGTTGTTCAGGCGTCGCCGCTTGCGCTTCAGCACCGTGTCGGGGTCGACGTAGTTGCTCCGCGGCGGTAGTGGCGAACGTTCGGGGAAGGACGCGACCGGCTGAACCTTCTTGCCGGTGGCCATGAAGTGATCGATCTGCGCGCGCAGGTCTTCGACGATCTTTTTCCGGGGATCAGCCAGCGGTACGAAGTTCACCAGCTCATTCCGATGAACACGAATGCAGCGAGAATGACTGAGAAAGCCGCTGTCCAGCAGAGCATCCAGCGAGCGAAGCCTCCGACACCGATTTGCGCTTCGCGGACGAAGGAGGCTGTGTTTTCGAGTTGTTGCGCTGACCGACACGCGTTCAGGTGACCCGCGACCTCGACTCGCTCGGCGCCGGTTTTACGATCCAGCACGCCGAACAGGTTGTTGCCGTGCGGGATCACGGCGAAGCGTGGCTTCGCGTTGAACTCGGCAGTGGCTTGTTGGGTGCGCTGGCGCAACGCTTCGTGAACGGCGCGCATCTGGCTGATTGTCTGATTCATGTCCTTTCCCTCAGTTAGTTGCGTTCATTCGTCAGCACTCTGGCCGCCCGCTGTTTGCCGTTGGGCGCGGGGGAGAGTGCTGGCGAATAAAGGTGGGGCGAAAAAAAGCCCAGTCGGAACCGGGCTTATAAGTTGCTGACTCACGTCTCATGATCGGCCGCTGGCGAACGGCATTCGGGAGGCTTGAATTCAGTTGACGCAGGGGGCCGCTTTCACGGTGTGTACTCTTCCGCATCGGTCAGATGCCAGGCGCGGGCGACCAAACCCTGCCAACGACGACAGGCCTGGCATCTGCCGATGCGGCCTCTCTCGAGGCGATCGGGAACGTCTCCAACGTTCAGGCGGGGACTCTGATTATTTACATTGCCGTAGGCCCGCGAAGTGGCAATTCCATTGAGGCTTTCGCCATCCCGCTGCCCACTCATGGAATGGGCAGAAGTGATGGTCAGCGCCCCATAGCTTCAAGCTGTGCATGCTTCTCCTGCAGCTTGGCGATAAAGTCCAATCGCTCTTGGCCGGTCATGTGGTGCGCGGCATAGAAAAGCCCCTCTGGCAGCCCGCCGTCGAACTCGCATTGCCCGGACGGATGCCAAAGTTTGTACTTGATGCGCTTCGAATCTTGCTGAGTCGTCATTTCCGAAATACCCGTTGCTCAGTCGTAACTACTGCTGGATGTGCTGCTGTCGCTGGATGAGCTACAGGAGCTGTCACTGGACGAACTGCTCGAGTAACTGCTGCTGTCGCTGTAGGCGCCGTCGTGACTGCTGCAATGCGAGCGGGCCGGCGTGTCATCGCCGGAGTAGATCGCCTGGCTGGCAGGGTTCAGTGGATGTAGTGGGTTGGTGTAAATGTCGTCTCGGTAGGGACTGCTCACAGTCGATGAGCTGGCGGTTTCACGAGAGACTGGGTTAGATGGGCGCTTTACCGTTGATGTCATGACCGGCTCCCTGCGCGCTTCCTTGGTGGGGTTGCTGACCGTTCCCCGCACTGGTATTGAGCTACTGACCGGTGAGCGGCCGGTCCGCTGCGCAGGGCGCTGCTTCGGCTTCTTCTTTCGAGTTGCCAAGACAGCAATACACTTGATCGTGCCAGCGAACACCACCAGGGCAATCACCAGAGCGAACAGGCCCCAGAACGGCGCCGTCACCCACAACCACGACCAGTTGATGTATCCGGTCAGCTTGAGAACGACGAACGCGATCCCGAGCAAGCCCAGGATGCCTACGCCGCCATTGGTTGAACTGCTATTTGTCGGCATTGCGACAGCTCCTATTTGGATTTGAGCAGCGGCCAGACCAGCAACAGGATCAGCACCGCAAGGAACCCATCAGCGCAAATGCTGATGACCCGCGAAATGGAGTCGATCAGCACTACGCCGATGAGCAGGGCCACGATGAGAAACGCCCGGAGGCGTTTCACCAGCTCCCTGAACAGAGCCATTAGTCTTCGAAGTCTTTCAAGTTCAGCCCGAGCCATTTGGCGGCTTGGTCCAGGGCTTTCCGCTCGCCCTCGTCAATTCCGCCCTCGTCGGCGATCGTCAGCATGATGTTCATGACGGTCTTGGCTTCTTCAGGGGAGTGCTTCAGATCGCTGAGTTCCTTCTCCGCGTTCTGGCGGAGGATTCGGCGGCCACCGTCTCGGAAGTCAGCTTCGGCGCGGTCAATGGTGTCGCTCAACTCGGCGCCGAAACCTTTGAGCAGCGGATTGTTGGCGATCAGCTTCTCGGTTTTCTTGAGTTCTGATTCGGCCAGGTCGCCGTCGGCAGCTGCGATGAAGATCGCGCCGTAAACAACAGCCTGCATCAGGTCGCGATTCACGTTCTTCGCCATGGCCGCAGTGGCCTCAGCCGACGCCTTTTTAAACTTCTTTCCGAAAATTCCGAACATGGTGATGCCTCTGGGTGGGTGATTTCCCGTCTGGCCCTCGGCGGAAGGCCAGCCAGCGAAATCAATTTCCAGCGGCTTCAGTCCCTTTCCCTGCTGCGCGGGCCAGAGCATCGAGCAGCAGATCCTGCCGTGCCTGCTTGTCCAGGAATTGGCGAAGGGCGCGAACGAAGATGGTGTTCATGGACGTGTCTGCCGCATCCGCTGCAATCTCAACTTCCTCACGGAGGTTGTCCGGCAGGCGAACGACGAATTTCGGAAGGGGTGATTCTTTGGTTCTCGGCATGATCTTTCCTCAGGGCGGGGCATTCCCAATGCAGCCTGGTACCAAGCTGCATCAGTGAAGTGGCGCGATGAGGTTTCAGCCGTCGAAGCCGTACGAAAAATCACCTTCTTCGCAGTCGATCAGCAGAACTGCGTTGCCGAAGTACAGGGATGCGAGCATCCGTTCCCATTTGCTGCGAACGGTTTTCTTCAGGGTGATTTTCTTTTCATCCAGCTGGGCGCTATACACCTGCCCGAATGCAACCTTGGGCTGCCAGCGATCTTCGGTATCTCGCTCACCCTCAATCATCACGTGAAGGTTGTGTTTCAACGAATAGTCGCTGCGCCGCGAGTTGCTGTAGTTGTAGCGATCGCCGCCCTCAGGCGCAGGATCGAAGTAGATGTGGATGAATTTGCGCGTATGGGAATCGTCTTCGGTGATCCGAATTTCTGGTGCGCTCCAATGCTCCTGAACGGCTTCCTCTTTGTGAGCGTCGATGAATTCTTCCAGTAGGGCTTTCAGCGAAACTTCGCCGGTGAGCAATCCCTCGCCGGTAAGAATTTCCGTAATGGATGCATCGGCCTGGGCGAGAATCGTCGATTGCATGCCCGAGGCTTCCCACCGCTCACGCAACGCGCTGGCGATCATGGCGTTGTAGCGCTGCAGTTCAAAAACGTCGGCGACGTTTGCCGGAAAAGCTTTCTTCACGGCCTCTTTGATTGACTCGCCAATAGTCCCGTACGAGCGGAATGCATCCTCGACGACGCTTTTGAACATCTTGTCGATGCCCTCGTCGATCAGCTGTTGCGGACGGTCAGACAAGGCGTAAGCGCTGACACGTTCCGCCAGCAGCTGTTGAAGTGTTTGCTCCATTTGAAATTGCTCCGTGCAGAGGTGATTGATTTCCCGTCTGGCCCTCACCCTCGAAGGCCAGCCAGTGAAACCTGGTAGCGCTACGCCGCCGATGGCTTCGCGCTTTCGTGTCTTCGGCCTTGAGCTTCCCTGTTCACTCCGCGTAGATCGGCTTCGGCGGTGTGGTCGTGGGGTCATATGTTCGCTACACGACTGTCGACTGCAGCTCGGCGGCCCGGTGGGTGTGGGGCAGTCCGTCGTGGGTTGCCGGTCCGTGTTCCGGCTGGGCTTGCTACTTCATTGGCTGGTTCCTCCTGTGGTGTTTGTTCCTCTCCACGCGCATCGCCGGATTCATATCTCTGGCCGGGTCACACATTTCGTGTTCGGTGTTCTTCCCGGCTGGCTTGCATGGTTTGGCGTCCTCGCGATTTGGCGAGTCCGGCAGCTATCCAGAGGCTGCATGGGCGACGATTTAGCTTTCTCACCACCGGTTGCCCGGTACGTCGTTGGGTCACGTCGAATTGTCTAAAGAGCGGTTCGGAGCACTGTGTCGCTACGATGAGCGTAAATTAACCGGCGGTTTCTTTGTCGTCAATACCGGCGGTTAATTAAATTTTCGTGCGGGTGCGATATGCTTTTTCTCGAACTGTATGGATATACAGCAAACTAAGGAGGTGTTTATGGCAGTCCGTGGAACCGTAAAGCCGTCACAACTCAGCAGCATGAGCGGAATGGAGCGGCTATCGCTTCGCGTGTCGTCGATGATCAATCACCCGATCGCCCAGGAAAGGAGGGAGGTCAGAATTCATCGGTTGGATACGGACGGGGAAAGAGAGTGGAACGAGATCGTGAATGCGATCTCAGAGGCGGACGGGATTGAGCTGACGCACAATCATGAAGATGCGTCGATCACGTTGAGGTGGGAGCCATCGGCGGATGACGAGCAGCCCGCTCAGGCGGCAGACCCGTTTGAAACAGAAGAACCGGCGCCTTTCTGAAAGGCACAAAAAAGCCCGCTGGAATGGCGGGCTTTCTAAATTCTCGTGAAGATTAATCAAGCCGCTATAGTCTCAATCCAGGTTTCACCCTCAAGTGTAAATGTCGCGGTCTCAGATGGGACAGTAGTCTTTGGCGCTTTGTAGGGGCCGTACTGGACGTGGCAGTAGGCCGAATATAGGCCTTTCATGGCAATGTCTGCCGGGCCTGGCACCTCTTCGGCACCGCGCTTTTCCCAATTTGCAATCGTCTGCACGTCTACTCGCAAAATGGCCGCCAGTTCAGCCTGTACAAGATCCTGCTCTTTGCGCAAAAAACGGAACTGATGGCCAGTCATAGGGGAGCCTTGCCTGATGATGTCTTCGGCGATTGCCCTGTGTAGGCCTTCAATATTGTGGATAGAGACTCCTTTCCCGTAGTCGCTCTCGACAATGCTGTAACCGTTTTTCAGGTAGATGCCTTCTAGGCCGCTCCCTGTGTACTCGTACATTTAGACCTCCCAAACCGTGATAGTGAAGAGCTGATTGGGCGCAGGGTCAGGTTTTACAGCGACCACGACACATACGACATCCCGTGGATACGGTTCGCTCATTCTGAATTCGAAGTTCTTGTGGTCTTTGCTGTATTCGGGGCCGCGAATGACCTGTCCGCGCTGAAGGCAGCGCAACACCTCAATCGTCGAAACGCCCCTTTGCGCCATGCGCTCCAGGCAATGCTCGGTGAAAACGACCTTGGCCGAATCCCGCGCTAAAACGTGAACCAGGTCTTCTAGCTGCTGCTTTGTCCATAAAGGCTGAGTCTGCTTCATGTCTACCTATAATATTTATAGGTCGCGCCATACTAAAGCACAACCTCCGTTAGTCAACTGCCTTCGCGCCGCGAAAATGCGAATTTACATTTCGCGGCGCGAGGGGGATCAGACCAGGTTCCCATTCCACACGAAAAGCACTCGAGCCTGAATGTAGGTCTCGTCTATAAAGATGTCCTCGGCCTTGTGCTTCCGGTTGTCCGAGATCATCTTGAATTTGTCCTTGCCCTTCATCTGCAAGCGCTTGATGTACTGGAAGCCGCCGTACGAGAAGTAGTAGATCCCATCCCCTACGAATTCCTTGATGCTGATGTCCACCAGGCACGGATCGCCATGCTTGATCGTGGGCGTCATCGACTGACCCCAGCCAGTGATCACCTTCAGGTGATAGTGCTCTTTGAACTCGACGCCCATCGAGCGGAGCTGAGAAGGGCTGACCCGCACATCCTGAAGCATCTCCGGAAAGTCGTGAGCAACCTCGCCGCCACCCAGCGCGCCCCGAACATCGTAGTGCGCGATCCACACCTCATCGCCGACCTTTCCGATGCCAGGTTTATAAGCATCGTTGATTAATACTTTGATGGCGCCATCTGGCTCACCACCCTCACCCTCACCCTCAGCCACCGCAAGAAGCGCTTGACGGGTTTCCTCCGGAAGATTCTTCCCTTGCTTGGCCAGCATTTGTCGAACCATATCTGCGGCAGATGTTGGCCCGCCGGTGGCGGTGGGTTGCTCGGCTGAGGCAGTTAAACCGTTTATTTCTGCCGCGAGCCGTTTGCTGAATTTCTCAACTGGAACCCCGAGCACGCGCGAGAGGACCGAGGCGAATTTCGCGTTCAGCGGATTTGTACCGTTCAGGTACATGGCAACCGCCGCAGCCGAGATATCAGCCTCTTCGGCCAGGCTCGCTTGGGTCAGTCCGAGGGCGTTCTTCTTCGACACGAAAAGCGCCTTGGCGGCGTCGCATTCAGCCTTGTGTTCTCGGGACAGCTCTTTCTTCTTCGTCATCCGTGAAATTTAACCGTTGGTTAAGGTATTTGCGCTAACCGCCGGTGTTGCCCAAAAGCTAACCGCCGGTTAATATCGCATGCATACATCGCTTGCTGAGGCAAAGAAATGAAAAAGACCCCGTTGCCAGAGCTGGTCGAGCGAATTGGTCAATCCGCAGTCGCCAAAGGGCTTGGCGTCAGTGCTCCCGCCATTTCGAAGGCCCTCAAGGCCGCTCGGGAAATCCTGGTGATCGAGCATGAGGACGGGAAGCTCACTGCGGAGGAGATCCGCCCATTCCCCTGTCAGCTCGCACCACAGAAAACCGCTGCCTAACCGCGCTTCGAGCTGAGCGAGATCGTCGCCAGTTCAAATCCGCGCAGGGCCTTTTGGCTCAACTGATCACGCAACTGACTGGCCTTCTGCTCGAGCACAGGCCAGAGCCTCATCTGAGAAGACAGGGGCAGGGTGGATGCCAAAGCAGCAGAGGACGGTTATCTCGCCTTGAAGTTCGGAATAGTCGGTCATGGGGTCATCCCTGATCAGTAGTAGCGAATTGGCATGAACCCAGAATACGAGCGAGAACCCTACATGCAAACGTCGAACTTACGACACGAAACACGCGATGCGGTCTTGGTTGCCATCGCCCGCGACATGATCGCCCGGACCAGCATGAGTCAGGACGGCTTCGCTGAACAGCTAAACCACCAACTGTTCGACCGTGCGCCATCTCGCTGCAAGGAAAAGGGCTTTCCCGACCTGCAAGCCATGACCAAGACCGCAGACATGCAAGCCTATGGGCGCGCCTACAAGGCCTGGAGCAAGCGCGTCGAGCGCTGGCTGGATGACAGCGGCGACCGTGTTGAAATCCCGTCGTGGATCGAAGAGGCGTGGGTTGCAGCGTTGGACCAGCCATGGCGTGACCGAGCTTTGATTGAGCTTTCAAGTCGCTACGGCTTGTTGGCAGTCAAGCAGATCGGGTCCGGTATTGATGACGCGCTGCAGACTTTTGCAGGCATCTCCACCAGCTTCGGCCTGGTCGCTGGACTGGGCGGGAAGGTGTTTGCCGATGGCGTATTCGACCATCGCGATGGTCCTTACGCGCAGTCATTTGAAACCTTCTGCCGTTCGCTAGCCGCTCACGCTGTCGCGATGGCGGATAAAGCCGCGGTTGTTGCATCCGGCAAACGCTAATTCGCGGGCAATAAAAAAGCCGGTGGCTAGACCGGCTTCTTCAACAACACATGTGAGGCCGATTATGCATACAGCAACCAACCAGAGCAATAGCCCGCCAAGCGCGTCAGGTTTCCCGATCTATCAGAATCTGACGCGTCAGGTCATGTCGTCGCGCGAGATCGCCGAGCTGACTGGCAAACGTCACGACAACGTCAAGCGCACCATCGATACGTTGGTCAGCGACCGGGTGATCAGTTCTCCTCAGATTGAGGAATACCCCGCCAGCGTTGGCCGTCCGGGGAAACACTACCTTATCGGCAAGCGTGACAGCTTCGTTGTCGTCGCCCAACTCAGCCCCGAATTCACCGCCCGCTTGGTTGACCGCTGGCAGGAACTGGAAGAGCAGGCTGCCCCGCGCATCCCCGCAAACTACGCCGAGGCCCTGCAGCTCGCCGCTGATCAGGCACGTGAGAACACCCGCCTGCTGGGCGTGATCGAGCTTCAGGCGCCGAAGGTTGCGGCCATAAAACGTTTGGCCGCTGCCGAAGGCGCGATTTGCATCACAGATGCGGCGAAGCAGCTGGGGATGCCCCCGTCGAAGCTCTTTGACTGGATGCAGGAGAACCGCTGGATATTTCGCCGTGGCGGTTCTACCCGCTGGATTGCCCGCGAGCCACGCATCCGATCCGGCTACCTCAAACACAAAGTGACTGCACTCAAGCCCGATATCGAAACCGGTATTGAGCGCGCAGCGTTTCAGCCGCTTGTCACGCCGAAGGGCTTGATTCGACTGGCCGAGCTCATCCACGGCGAGACCGTTTGATATGCAATTCACCGTGACCGTCAACCAGGTTAAGGCGCTGGAGTGGGGCCTTAACTCCCAACAGGCTCTGCTGTTCGCATTTATTTACGGCTGCCCGAGCTGGGCCAAGCCGGTGAAAACTGATGCGGGTATTTTTTTCGCGCTCAGCAAGGCCAAGATCATTGAAGAGCTGCCGTTGCTAACGGACAAGCCCGACACGGCTTATCGCCTGCTGAGGGCTCTGGAAGAGGCCGGCTTGATCGAACTCTCCAGCACTTCGAACATCACGCTGTTCAGGCTCACCGAGAAAGCGACCGAGTGGAACCGGAAGCTCGACGGGTCGGAAAAATATCCGACCCCGGAAGAGATCAAGGATCGGAAAAATATCCGACCTACCTCGGATAAATCTCCGAGCAAGGTCGGAAAAAAATCCGATCTAGGGTCGGAAAAATCTCCGACAAATCAGGATACCAATCATCAGGTTACCAATCAGGATACCAGTCAGGGCTTGCAGCTCGCCCCGGCTGCGCCGTCGCAAGCCGCCACGTTGACGCTGATTTCCAGCGAGGCACCTCGCTGCGCAATTCCCGATGACATGCCAGGCCCGAAAGACCAGGCCTGCAAAACCTTCAAAGCCTGGGCCAACTACGCCATGGCCTACCGCAAGCGTCACAACGCGTGGCCTGTTTGGAATGCCAAGGTCGCCAAGCAGGTATCGCTGCTGGTCGACCGGCTGGGCATCGAAATCGCTCACCACGTCTCCGCGTTCTTCCTGAGCATCAACGACGCCCGGGTCGTCGGGAACATGCACAGCATCGGTGACCTGCTGGCCAAGGCTGAGTCGTATCACACGCAGTGGACAACCAATCGCCAGATGAACTCGACGACTGCGCGTCAGATCGAGCAGACCCAGGCGAACATCAACGCAGCCCAACAGGCGGCCGAGAACATCCGCCAAGGAGGTCGCCGCAATGCTTTCCTTTGACGAAATCGCCGAGCTTTCTGGGGCGGTTTGCGCTACCGCCGAAGCAATGGGCCAGACGATCAGCGCCGCCGGCGCCCAATTGATCGCCGAGGACCTGGCCGGTTACGAGGGCGCCGTGATAATCGCGGCGCTGCGAGCTTGCCGCCGCGAGCCCAACGGGAAGCTTTGCTTGGGCATGGTGCTGAAGAACATCCACGCCGCCGATGGCCGCCCGGGCAAGGATGAGGCTTGGTCAATTGCCCTCTCAGCCAGCGACGAATACGAAACCGTCGTGCTGACCGCTGAAATCCGCCAAGCAATGTCCGCGTCTACGCCGATTCTTGAGGCAGGTGACAAGGTCGGCGCGCGTATGGCGTTCATGAGCGCCTACGAACGCCTGGTTTCATTTGCCCGGGCTGAAGATCGCCCGGCGAAGTGGGAGGTCTCGCTGGGCTACGACTCAGCTCGCCGCGTGGTCGCCATTGAGTCTGCAGTGCGCTCCCAGCTCATCACGCAGGATACCGGCGCGAAGTACTTGGCTGACCTTCGCATCGCACCCATCACCGAAGAAGGGCAGGCCATTGCCGGTCTGCTTACCGGAACGCAACGCACACACGTCTCCCCACATATCCGCGCGAAGCTCAACGAAGTTCGGCAGATGCTCAGTGAGAGCAAGCGCCTGAAGGAGCGCGAGCGCTTCAAGCAGGGTCAGCGGCGGCGAGTGGACAGCTACCTTCGAAAGCGCCGCGCTCGCACGGTCTTGGCTCAACTCCAGAATGCTGCTGGGCAGGAGGCTCGCTGATGGCCTCCACCGAGTCGCGTATTCAGCAACTGCTCAACGGCCAGTCGTCAACCGCGCGCAAGGTATTCGAGCACGTGCCCATCCAGGAGCCGTGGAGCGCCCACGACATTCACTGCGCCGCCCTCAAAGTCAACGCGACGTCTGTTTCTGTACACGCAGTACGCCGCGCGCTCGGCGAATTGAAAGACGCCGGAATCATCCGCGAGCCCATTGGCTGCAAGTACCAGCGCGACGCCGTCACCATCAAACTCAGGATTGAAAAGCCCATGTCGAAGCCCGCCACGGAAACCGTCGTCGCTCTAAAAAAGCCGGAAGTGCCAGCATTGGACGCTCTAGCTGGCCTGTCGGCCGATGTCGTCGCTCTGGCCAACGACTTCAGCACCCGGATGAAGGCCATGGCCACACGCATTGAAGAGGTGGCGCTGTCGGTCGAGGCTGAGCGCGAAGGCAGTGCGCGGGATACAGCAAAGCTGAAGCAGCTCCAGACCCTGCTGAAGGAAATCGGAGGTGCTGCGTGAGCGGCTTCTTCGTCGAGAAGCAATTAGCAGAGCTGATCGGCCCTGCGCTGGACTGGGCTGTCGCGCGGGCGGCTGGAATAACTGTTGAGCTGGCGGCGCCGCAGTACGGCGCACCATGGCGGCCCTTCTTGCCTGATACCGGCGCTCGCTTCGCTCCGTCCGCTAACTGGGAACAGGCCGGGCCTTTGCTGGAGGCTCACAAGATCGGAAGTGGCGCCGTTGGCCAAGGTTGGTTCGCGTATCCGCGCCGGAGTAATGCGCCTACCGACTGGCTGCATGCCCCTTCGGCGCTTGTCGCGATCTGCCGTGCCGTTGTGGCTGACAAGCTGGGCCTCGTCGTCGGCATCCCTGCGGAGTTGGCCCAATGATCACCTTCCTCGTCGCCGCGCTGCATTGCACGTTCGCATTGCTGGAGAACGCATACACCCATCAGGTGCCGCCGGCTGAATACCAATTCGGAGGTGTCCTGTGAGGCAAACCAAGTTGACCAAGGCCGCACGCGGCCGAGATTGTCAGGTTCGGGTACCGGGTGTGTGCAATGGCAATCCCGAGACAACCGTCCTCGCGCATTTCCGGTTAACCGGCACACGTTGCGGCGCAGGTTTGAAGCCACACGATTTGCAGGCGGCTTGGGCTTGTTCGGCCTGCCATGACGCGGTTGATGCGCGCAGCAAGACCGATTTCAGCCGC